>Ga0209406_1000078_pt1 | contig 89122 bp, 83 predicted proteins | sample COGITO_mtgs_1204_FD_184808 | JGI IMG/M metagenome (GOLD analysis project Ga0209406, IMG submission 184808) | Pelagic marine microbial communities from North Sea - COGITO_mtgs_120426 (SPAdes) (version 2) | ecosystem: Environmental > Aquatic > Marine > Epipelagic ... | reverse complement strand
ACACATATACCTCACCTATTTGGGCATTCGGTACATTTACATCTTCGGTTGCGTTAGAGGAATAACTACAATCTATTGCAGAGCCATATGAGTTACAATCAGCTTGAGCTGCTGCAAGACTTGAAAAGGGACCCCATAAAGCAAAATCAATATCAGAACCCGCAGACAAATCCATATCAATACCACCTGCATTTGCTACTTCCATATAATACCATGTGGGATTAGGAGAAGAAGCTAAACAGCTATAATCGTTCCCTGGATCTGCGGTACTCGCATTTGCAACACCAGTTTGAGCAGGAAAATTCAAACCTACATCTGTACAAATTGGCTCTAAAGTATTACAACTATTACTTTGGGAATAAACAATACTACTCAAGAAAATCACAAAAAGTACTAAAGAAATTAATTTCAAATGTTTCATTTGGTTATTTAACAATTAGTAATTTTTGTTTTTCAATTTCAGCATTTGATATGTTCTTTTTCATTTCATCATACCATCCACTTTCAATAGCTTTCTTATTCTCAACTTTATCAGATTTAATATGTTCCATTTTTGTTTTAATAGAATGAATGTAGTTGTCATAATAGATTGCGGTTTTAGCCTCAATTATTTTTGCGTTTCCAGCAGACACATACTGCGCTTTATTATGAGTTTGAACCTTGACAGTTCCTTCATTTGTAAAAGAACCTTTTTTCAGTTCATTCGTTTTCTTTAAATCATTTTGGGAAAATGATTTAACGGATATCAGGACTAAAAATATAACAGCTACCGTTTTCATGATTTTTTTATTTTATTAGTCATATAACGCAATATAACTCACTTAGTTGCTTTTTTATTAACCATCAAACTGCACCAGGCACAAACATTAAAAAAAGGTGTCATAAATCTACATTATTTTCATATAAACTCAAAATCCATTTGAACAAATTATGTTTATAGCCAAAAACCAATAAAAAGAACTTAATTATTTTAAGATTAATTGACCTTTTTTTGTGACCTTTGCACCATAAATCATAATGCTAAATAAGTAAACAATGTCAAAAGTTCACAACTATAGCGCAGGACCATGTATCTTGCCACAAGAAGTATTCGAAGAAGCTTCAAAAGCAGTATTAAACTATAACAATTCAGGGCTTTCAATTCTTGAAATGTCTCACAGAAGTAAAGACTTTGTAGCAGTTATGGAGGAGGCTAGAGCTCTGGTGAAAGAAATATTAGAAGTCCCAGATGGCTATACCGTATTATTCTTACAAGGAGGTGCAAGTCTTGGATTTTTAGTGACTGCCTATAATATGATGAGAAATAATAAAAGAGGTGGCTACATTAGCACTGGAGCCTGGGCTAAAAAAGCTGTGAAGGAAGCGGATTTTATGGGCAAGTCTGTTTTAATAGCCTCTTCAGAAGATAAGAACAATAATTACATTCCAAAAGGTTATTCAGTACCTAATGATATAGATTATTTGCACTACACATCTAATAACACAATTTTTGGGACACAGTTTAAAGAAATTCCATCTACAAACGTGCCTTTAGTATGTGATATGAGTTCGGATATTTTCTCGAAGAAAATTGATGTATCAAAATTTGACATTATTTATGCTGGTGCTCAAAAAAATCTTGGGCCAGCAGGAACAACTCTTTACATAGTTAAGGATTCTATTTTAGGAAATTCATCTGTTGCAATTCCCACTATGCTGAATCTAAAAACACATGCTGCTAAGGATTCAATGTTTAATACACCTCCTTGTTTTGCTATTTACACTGCAATGCTGACGTTAAGATGGTTGAAGAAAAATGGTGGATTGAGTTGGATTGAGAAAAGAAATGAAGCAAAAGCAGCTTTATTATATAGTGAAATAGATAATAATCCACTATTTCAAGGAACAGCTGCGACTGAAGATCGTAGTAGCATGAATGTTACCTTTGTATTAACAGATTCTAGTAAAGCTGAAGAATTTGACAAAATGTGGAATGAAGCAAACATAAGCGGAATTAAAGGCCATAGAGATGTTGGCGGTTATAGAGCTTCAATGTATAACGCATTGCCTTTAGAGAGTGTTCAAGTTTTAGTTGATGTAATGAAAAAATTAGCTCTTTAGTAGCTTAAAAAAACAATATAAATGAAAGTATTAGCAAACGATGGTATTGCACCATCAGGAAAAGAAGCTTTAGAAGCAAAAGGATTTACTGTGGTAACGGAAACTGTTGCACAAGACGATTTAATTGGCGCAATAAACAACGAAGGTTACGAAGTTGTTTTAGTAAGAAGTGCCACTACTGTTCGTAAAGAAGTGATGGATGCTTGTCCAGGTCTAAAGATGATTGGGCGTGGTGGCGTTGGAATGGACAACATTGATGTTCAATATGGAAGAGACAATGGTTTGGTTGTATTCAATACACCAGCTGCCTCCTCCTTGGCTGTTGCTGAATTAGTAACAGGGCAATTATTTAGCATTTCTCGATCTACTTTTGACTCTGAAAGAAACATGCCAACCAAAGGTAATTCTGATTTTAAAGTACTTAAAAAGAAATACGGGAAAGGTGTTGAATTAAGAGGGAAAACTTTAGGTGTAATTGGATTCGGAAGAATTGGGCAATATACAGCTCAATACGCTTTAGGTTGCGGAATGAAGGTTATTGCTTCAGATCCATTTGTAGAAAATGCTAGCATCAATGTTGAAGTAGGGAATCAAAGTGTTGATGTAACAATTGACATGGTATCTAAAGATGATTTATTGGCAAAAGCTGATTACATTTCTCTACACGTTCCTATGCCAAAAGAAGGAGCTGTAATTGCTAAAGCTGAATTCGATAAAATGAAAAATGGTGTACGTATCGTTAATGCAGCCAGAGGTGGAGTAATCAATGAGGACGACTTACTCGAAGCATTAAACAATGGAAAAGTTGCTGCATGTGCATTAGACGTATTCGTTGGAGAACCATCTCCAAGAGCTGATATTTTAGCACACGAAAAAATAGCACTTACACCGCACGTTGGAGCGGCTACGGGTGAAGCGCAAGATAGAATTGGAACTGAGCTAGCAAGCCAAATAATTGACTTTTACAAAGTTTAATAAACTTGTTATAATCTTATACCAAAGCCGATATTCGTAATTGTTTATCGGCTTTTTTATTACTTTCCCACTTTCAAATCACTTAACTTAACGCTATGAGTAAAATAATTCCATTTAAAGCGGTACGTCCGACTAGAGACAAAGCATATTTAGTATCTAGCAGACCTTCCTATTCTTACAATAAAAAGCACTTAGAATCCAAACTTGAAGGGAATCCGTTTACATTTTTACATGTTATTAATCCGGAGTTTAGAGAGGATGATTCGACTAAACCAAATACGGTTGAGCGTTTCGAAAAAGTGAGAGACAAGTACGATGAGTTTAAGTCACTCGGATATTTTACGCAGGACGAGGTTCCTGCTATTTATATTTACAGACAAATAACGCCTACAAACACTTATATTGGAATTATAGCTGCAGCTTCCGTTGATGATTATTTAAACGGGAAAATTAAAGTGCATGAACATACTCTTTCTCAAAGAGAGGAAATGTTTAAGAAATATTTGAATGTTTGTAAATTTAATGCAGAGTCAGTTCTTTTAACTTACAAAGACAATGAGGATATCGATGCTTTGTTCGAAAAATACATTAACACACGCTCCGAATACGAATTCACCAACACGAGAGAAATAAAACATGATCTTTGGGTTGTTAGTGATCAAAAGGATATTGTGGCACTTCAAGATGCTTTTACTAATGTAGAGCATTCATACATTGCTGATGGACATCATAGAGTCTCATCTTCTGCATTATATACCCAAAGTCAAAGAGAAAAAGGATACAATGGAGATGAAGACTTTAATTACTTCATGGCCTTTTATATAGCCGAAAGTAAATTGAGAATTTTTGGTTATAACAGAACTGTTAGTAGTTTAAATGACCTTACTCCTGAAGAATTTTTACTACAAATAGAAAAATCATTTACGCTAACAAAAAGCAAAGAAGCGTATCATCCCAAATCATTACACAATTTATCCATGTACTTTGGTGAATCATGGTACTCGCTTACAATTAAAGATGAATTTATTGACAATGAAAATCCTGTTGGCTGTTTAGATGCACAGCTTTTATCAACCTTAGTTCTCTCTCCTATTCTTGGGATACATGATTTAAAAACAGACAATCGCGTTAATTTTATTGAAGGAACTAAAGGCATGGAAGCTTTACAAGAATCTGTTGACAGCAACATATCCAAAGTTGCATTTGGATTCTTTCCTGTCTCGATAGACCAGTTAAAAAGGGTTGCAGATACAAATAACATTATGCCTCCCAAGAGTACTTGGATTGAGCCAAAAATAAGAAGTGGCTTGACAGTTTTTGAGTTTTAATTAGCTTGGTTCACAAGATTGTTAGGGTTAGCGCTAAAAGTTGGGCAGTAATCAAGCGAAAAACTAACTCAATCTTCATGTTACTACAATCCCAATAATACTTCTGTAGGCTCTTTCGACCCGAATATCAATTTAGAAGGATCTTCCAACATCTCTTTTACTTTTACCAAGAAGCTTACGGATTCCTTTCCATCAATAATTCTATGATCATAAGAAAGTGCTAAATACATAATTGGACGTATCTGAACTTTACCATTAATCGCTACTGGACGTTCCACAATATTGTGCATTCCTAAAATAGCCGATTGAGGTGGGTTAATAATAGGCGTACTTAACATAGATCCAAATACTCCACCGTTGGTTATGGTAAATGTTCCACCTTCCATATCTTCAATAGCCATTTTACCATCCCTTGCCTTAATTGCCAATCGCTTAATTTCAGCTTCAATTTCAGCCAAACTCATTCTTTCTGCATTGCGAACCACAGGAACCATTAATCCTTTAGGAGAACTAACAGCAATGCCTATATCCGCATAATTATGTGCAATCATATTATCACCATCAATCATTGAATTAATTTGTGGAAATAAGTTTAATCCTTCGGTAACAGCTTTTGTGAAAAAGGACATAAATCCAAGGTTTACTCCATGCACCTCTTTAAACTGTGCTTTATATTTTTTACGCAAGTCCATAATTGGCTTCATGTCAACTTCATTGAACGTAGTCAACATTGCTGTTTCGTTTTTCACAGCTACTAAACGAGAGGCAATTTTACGACGAAGCATTTTCATCTTAATCGTTTCCTTATCCCTTGTTCCACCCCAACCTTGAGCAGCTGAAGTATCTATACCTCCAGCCATAGCTGAAACAACATCTTGCTTGGTTATTCTTCCATCTTTGCCTGTTCCATTTACCATTTGCAATGGAACCTTATTTTCGTCGGCTAATTTCTTTGCAGTAATTGATGGATGACCAGCAGCATATGATTCCTTTGCCGGAGCCTCTTTGGCAGCAACTGGCATTGGATCGGGTTGAACTTGAGCTTTTAATTCTTCCGCAACAACCGGAGCTTCCTCTTTCACAGGATCAAAACCAGCTGGTTTTTCAGCCGCAGTGTCAATCAAACAGACAACTGCTCCAACATCAACTGCATCACCGTTTTCTGCTTTCAATGTTATTATCCCAGATTCTTCAGCTGGTAACTCTAAGGTCGCCTTATCTGAATCGATTTCAGCAATAGCTTGATCTTTTTCTACGTAATCACCATCTTCTACCAACCATTCTGCAATCTCCACTTCTGTGATAGATTCTCCTGGACTTGGCACTTTCATTTCTAATACTGACATCTTTTAAAAATTGTATTAAGTTTAAAGTAGTAAGTATTAAGCTTAATACTTACTACATATAATTTATACTTTCTCTTTTACATTACTCATTAATTCATCCAAAATAGCTTGTTGACGTATTGCATGCACTTTTGGAGAACCACTAGCTGGACTTGCTGAGTCTAATCTAGAAGCTACTTCTAAATGAACTGTTCTATAATGACGCAACATGTGTGACCATGCGCCCATATTACCTGGTTCTTCTTGCGCCCAGATATATTTTGAGTCCTTACCATATTTATCAACGATAGCATTCATTTGTTTATGAGGCACTGGATATAATTGCTCAACTCTAACTACTGCAATATTTTCTCCTGCTCCAAGTTTCTCTTTCTCTTCGATTATATCGTAGTAAAACTTACCTGAAACAAATACAACTGTATCAACCTCTTTAGCTTTCACCGATGAATCATCAATTACTTCTTGGAAAACACCATTTGCTAATTCATTAACCGTAGAGACGGCTTTGTTATATCGTAACAACTTTTTAGGAGTAAAAACTACCAGTGGCTTTCTAAAATCTCTATGCAATTGACGACGTAAGACATGGAACATATTGGCAGGAGTAGTACTATTTACAATTTGCATATTTAAATCTGCACATAATTGTAAATACCTTTCCATTCGTCCACTAGAATGCTCTGAACCCATTCCCTCATACCCATGAGGTAGTAGCATTACCAATCCATTTTGTGTATGCCATTTATCCTCGGCAGCACTAATAAATTGATCTATCATAATCTGTGCGCCGTTATTAAAATCTCCAAACTGCGCTTCCCAAATTGTTAATCCATTTGGGGTATTAAAAGCATAACCATAATCAAATCCTAATACTCCATACTCTGACAATAGTGAATTATAGATTGTAAAATCAGCTTGTTTATCAGACAAGTTATTTAGCGTAATAATTTCCTCTTCTGTATCTTCCGTTTTAATAACAGCATGTCTGTGAGAAAAAGTTCCTCTTTCCACGTCTTGTCCAGAAATTCTTACTGGATAGCCTTCTTCCAATAGAGTTGCATAAGCCAGCATTTCGGCCATACCCCAATCAAGCGCATTAGCATCTAGCATATTTACTCTATCTTGTAGAAGTTTAACAATCTTTCTAAAGTATTTTTTACCTTCTGGAAGTGTTGCTAATTTTCGACCTAAAGCCACTAATTTCTTTTTTGGATAACCAGTATTCGGTGAGAAATCAAAATCTTCATCTGTTGCAGGCCTAAACCCTTCCCATCTTTCCTGAAGAAAATCAGTTATTTTAGCCTTTTTAATTTGCTTAGCATCCTCCAAACGATCTTGCAGCATGTTATCAAATTCTTTCATCATATCCTTCCCTTCTTGCGCACTTAACACTCCTTCTGCAATTAATCTTTTTAAGTAAATTTCTCTTGGACTCGGATGTTTAGCAATAGCTTTGTATAGTTTTGGCTGCGTAAATTTAGGCTCATCCCCTTCATTATGTCCATACTTGCGGTAGCAAAGAATATCGATGAATACATCATTTTTAAATTTTTGACGATATTCTAAAGCAATCTGGACTGTCTGAACCAATGCCTCTACATCATCTCCATTTACATGAAATACAGGACTTAAAGTTGTTTTAGCAACATCGGTACAATAAGTACTTGAACGCGCATCTAAATAGTTTGTAGTAAACCCAATTTGATTATTTATAACAATATGCAATGTCCCTCCGGTTTTATAACCTGCCAATCGAGACATTTGAATCACTTCATACACAACCCCTTGACCTGCAATAGCAGCGTCACCGTGAATTTGAATAGGAACTAACTTTGAATTATCTCCTTCTAATTCAAAATCTATTTTTGACCTTGAGATACCGCTAACAACTGGATCAACAGCCTCTAGGTGAGAAGGGTTTGGCGCTAACGTCAATTTCACGTGTCTTCCTGTATCTGCAACTATCTCACTTGTATATCCTAGATGATACTTTACATCACCATCAAAAAGACTGTCTTCATATACTTTCCCCGTAAACTCACTAAATATAGCATCGTATGTTTTATTAAAAACATTCGCCAAAACATTCAATCTACCTCTGTGGGCCATTCCCATCACAAATTCTTCCACTCCAAACTCAGTACCTCTTTCAATTAGGTTATCCAAAGCAGGAATTAATGCCTCCGCTCCTTCAATTGAAAAACGTTTTTGTCCAACAAATTTCTTATGTAAAAACTCTTCAAACACACTGGATTGATTCAATTTACGCATTACATGAATCTTTCTTTCTTTTGAAAGCAGCGGTCTGTTTTTTAATTCTATTCTTTCTCGCAACCACCTCACCCTTTCTGGATGACGGATATACATATACTCGATACCGATCGACTTACAGTAAGTCTCTTGCAGGTGATCTATAATTTCTTGTAAAGTAGCATTTTCTAAACCAATTTCTTCTCCAGCCTTAAAAACTACATTTAAATCAGATTCCTCTAATTTGAAATTCTGATAATCCAATGAAGGCTTGTACTTTCTTCGCTCTCTTACGGGATTAGTATCTGTAAATAAGTGTCCGCGACTTCTATATTCTCCGATTAACCTAATTACTTTAAACTCCTTTTGGACATTATCCGGTATAGCTACACCTTCCTCAAAATTTGTTTTTGCAAATTCAAAACCTTCAAAAAACTTTTTCCAGCTTTCATCAACTGAATTTTCGTCTTTCAAATAGCTGCTGTATAAGTCATCTATAACAGATCCTTCTGCATTACTTATATATGAAAATTTATCCATTCGTATTTTTCAAATTAAACACTGTTATTACAAATGTATAATTTTATTTATCCAACTCCATTTCATTTTGGTCACATTTCATTTAATTGGTGAAATTAATTTATCAAACAATAAAAAAAATAGGAGTATTATTTTAACTGAATAATGAATTTGAGCCAGAACTATATTGTCTTTTTAATACGACTTTTTGTAATTCACGGTTCAAAATTAATTGTAAAAGGTTTTCTTGGGGCAAGCCATCGTTCGAATAAATGCGTTTTTGGTCAACGTCCACTCTATACAGAAAATTGAAGAGTACATCTTCATTTTTACTAAGTGTAGCTTCTATCCAATTTAGTAGATTTATAATAAATTTATCTTTTTCTGAGTCAATGTCAAATTCATATTCAATACCGCTCAATGTTAAATCTTTGTTTAACTGTGTAATAACTTCGACTAGAATCCCTTCCCCCGACAACGAAATACCTTGATAACTAATATTTAAACTCATCTACAACTATGTCTTTGGATTCAAATTTACAATCATTTAAACTAAAATCACCGTGAAGAGACTTTAAATGGTGCTCCGCTAACTTACCACAACAGATTTAAATCCGTTAAACATTTTTTGTTTCTATTAGGCATTCGTCGCTCACCGCCGCGACTTGGCTCCTTCTTTTTTGGCAAAAAAAGATTCAAAAATGCTTTTGCGCCAATGACTCCGAAAAATCAATAACTATCTCTTCTTCAATGTCAAGTGCGGCGCGCCTTTACCCACATTGCCTCTGTTTTCTTTTGATCATTTTCAATAAAGACTTTCTGATTGAATGTTCTATCAACAACTCAGAATTCATCAAAAGTTAGACAGAATTTGATTTAGTGACAACAAAACGGACCTTCATTTAAATTTATATAAGGCAATTCGGTTTTTTTGTCCATAATATTCCGCATTTTTGTTGTATGAAAGTTCTAATAACAGGTGGTTCAGGTTTAATCGGAAATAGGATAACACAACTACTATTAGAAAAAGGTGTTGAAGTAGTTCACTTAACAAGACATCTAAATTCAAAATCAGGGGTTAAAACTTATGAGTGGAATTGGGAAAAAGGAACAATTGATTTAAAATGTTTTAACGAGGTAACCCACATTATTCACCTGGCTGGAGCTGGAATTGCTGACAAAGCTTGGACAACTAAACGCAAGCGATTCCTTATTAGTAGCAGAGTGCATACCACTCGATTACTCTTTAAACATATTGAAGCGTTAGATAAATTAGAAAGTTTTATTTCCGCTTCTGGAATAGGGTATTATGGCGCTCGATCTTCTGAAGAAATATTCACAACATCCTCTCAACCAGATGATGACTTTATTGCTAAATGCTGCATCCAATGGGAGAATTCAGCTGACCTTTTCAAACCTTTTGCTAGAGTGGTTAAATTCAGAACAGGAATTGTACTAGACAAGGAGAATGGAGCTATTCCAAAAATGAGCTCTTCTATTAAACTGGGAATGGGAGCTCCTCTTGGAAATGGAGAGCAATACATGCCTTGGATACACATAGACGACATTGCTAATTTATACATCTACGCTTTGACCAGTGAAATGAATGGAGCATATAACGCCGTTTCTAACCAGCACACAACGAACAAAGAACTGACTAAAGAAATAGCGGTTCAGCTTAATAAAAAAATACGTCTAAAAAGAGTTTCTTCTTTTTTAATCAAAACGATTTATGGAGAAATGGCTGATATACTTTTAAAAGGAAGCCGAGTAAGTAACGAGGGTTTATTGAAATCAGGGTTTAAGCTTGAATATCCTAATTTAAAAAGTGCTTTGAAGAATGTTTTCAATTAAAAGTCCGCTAGATTCGTGGCATTTGGAGTAAGTACCATATTAGAAATAAACCACATTGGTTTATATTTGTATGGTTTAGCCCTACGTTATATGCAATAAGTAATATAATTGGAGACCAGCTACCAATTAAACAAACGGGGCCGAACCGAAAAGCCATATGAGTAGGAATAAATAAAATAAAAATGATATTCGGATTCAACAAATCGTCAACACATAATTCAGCTAATGAATTAACAAATGTTGTATTAAGCAAAAACAACTTTAAGGTCGTTGGTACTGTCAAGGGCACTGCTACAAATTGGAAAGTACTCCTTTTGTTTGGTGGCATGTTTAAAAGTATACTAGGAAAAGCTCATCAAGAAATGATAAAAAACGCAAATTTAGAAGGAACGTCCAAAGCAGTAATAAACATAACTTATGATTGGCATTCTATGTTTGTAATCATATTTTTTAGTAAGAGAACTGTAACTGTATATGGAACGGTAATTGAATTTACTAGTTAATTAGAAAAAAGCACATAACAATGTATAAGCGGCATAAAAAAGCCGCTTATACTAACCGTTACAGCCAATTGAAAATTGAATCGAACAATATGTTAGTATACATGCCGTTAACTAAGCAACTTAAAGTTTACAGATATTATGATTACATCAGGAATTAAGTACTTATTACTGCTGTTACCATTTGTTTCTCTTGGTCAAAATTCAACCTATTTAGGAATTGAAATCGGACCTAAATTTGAAGTCTACCAATCAACAGACAATGGAAACGGGCTTTACACAAAACCTTTTTTCTTTAGTCCTATTTATGGCTTGACAATTGGACGAGAGATTAATAATACATTTACTCTCGAAACTGGATTTTTCGTCAATAATTATGGGGAAAGTTACAGAATTGAAGGGGAAGATTTCGGATATCGTGCATCTAATGCTCTAGTCGCTTATCAAATACCACTGCGTTTAAAAGCTCGCATAAACCTATTAAAGGATAAATTAAGTCTCGTCACAACTGTTGGTTATACATTTGCGATTAACGGTGATTATGGCTCAAGCGGTTCTGGTTCAAGTTTTTCGAGTAGTATCTCTTCCTCAAATAATGACAGCACGAGAACCGAAGATATATCCACATATAGTCTAAAAAAATCTTATGGGCTAATTGAAGCCGGACTTGCTTTAGATTATAAATTTAAAAATTCTCTTAGACTTTACCTTTCAGCAAATTATTTAACCGGATTAAGCAGAGTTGTGGAAACAGATGTAAAATATTGGATAAATGATGGTCCAGAACAAACAGGAACTGTATTCTCAAATGGTGATTATTATAGCATAATACTTGGAATAAAATATCCTATCAGCAATTTGTGGACAAAGAAAACTAATGAATAAACTGGCTGTAACAATGTATATGGTGCATACCCTTCGGGATACGCACCATATACTAAACGTTGTGACTAATTAAAGAAATATAAATGTTTAGTGTAATTTATAAATTTGAGATTAAACCCGACAGAAAGGATTGTTTTGAGAAATCATGGAAAGATTTAACTCATTTAATTTATGATTATGCTGGCAGTTTAGGTTCAAGACTTCATAAAAAAGATGAATGTAATTATATTGCTTACGCTCAATGGCCAAATAAAGAAACTTGGAAGAACTCTTCTAATAAACTACCAGAAATATCAAATGAGATAAGTCAATTAATGAAAGAATCATGTAATTCTATCGAAACATTATATGAACTTGAATTAATTGAAGATTTAACAAAAGTTAAACCTAGTCACAACAGAACCTAAGCGGTATACCTAACTTTGTAGTTTTCTGAAAGATTTGTCTGTTTGCCCGTAATATTTGCTCGTGGTTATTTATAAAATTAGTCTGTTGCATCCAGCCTTCTGTTATCAGTGCTCTGAGTAAATTATAAATAAAGTAGGTTGCCAAAGTATCGCAAATATTACTAAGTTTGGTAGTGCTAAGTTTGTGATGTACACCGCTTAGCTAAACGTTAGCTTATAAAACTAAAAGGAATTAATTATGAACTTATGTGATTCATACACATCATAATATGGATGTCCCAGATTAAATAAAATGGTAGGTTTTTAATCTAAATAATTTAAAAATAAAATTATGAGTTTTACTTCCAATAAATTAATAGACTTACATAAATATCTAGTTACCAATGAGTTAATAGGTTCATTTATTGAAAATGATTCATACAATATAGGAAGTCATGTTAATTATTTACGTGAGGGCAACTGGTTTAAAAATCTTCCAAATGAATTTGCTATTTCTAGGGAAATTTTTTTCATATTTTGCATTGACTTATATCATTTATGGGAAATAGAATCTACAAATAAATTATATGATGTTTTTGAAAATATATATTCAGATGACAAAGAATTTATTAAAAATTACCTAAATGAAACCGAGGTATGTAATGAATTGTTCATTCGAGCTTCTGAACGCTTACAAAGCGATTATGAATTACTTAAACATTATGCTGAGTTTGTGTATCCAGAAGGTGGTTATGCCTCTATCATTCATTTACATGAAAATGTTCAAAATAATAGAGAATTAATGCTAAGATTAGTTACAGATATCCCTGTTGTTTTCTGCGAATTAAATGAGGAATTTCGCAATGATGAAGAATTTGCGACTATAGCAATAAAACATGATGGCGTGTTTTTAGAATTTGCAGACAAAAAAATTAAGGACAACGAAAAGTTAGTTGCATTGGCAATTAAAAATAATATTAACGCTGTATTGTTTGCAAGTAAAAGACTGCGAGAATTTCCAGATGGAATGTTTTACGAACAATACTGGCATGTGAAAAATGATGTTGAGTTCAAATAAAAAATTATTAGCATCAAAAACTTATAAAACAAAATTCTCAGACAACTTTTTGATAACCCGCATTGCTGCTTCTTCTCCAGAAGTGATAGCGGCGTTTAACGAGCCATTCAATTGAGAATCTCCAGCTAAAAAGATGTTATCCGCTAAACCTGTTTTCGATGGTTTCACATTGCATTGTAGATCCGTCAAGTCTGGCAGCGCCTGCGGGATGTGATAATGCTTAATAAATCTACCAGAATCAATTCCGCAGTGTTCTTTTAGCTCTTTCTTTACGCGTTCAATAATTTTAGATTTCTCCAAATTATTATCATGGACAACCGTTACGGAAAGCAATTCATTTTTTGCTCTATTATCTGTTTTTAGGCATGTGTGGTAACTGTAAATCTTGTTATATTTTTCATCCGTTACTATTTGATTTTGTTGAACTACATATTGCTATTTAACTTTGCGATATGTAAAGCTACAACATTTGTTTAATGTTTTTGCAAGTTTATTAAACAATAAAAGAGCTTTCATTTTGAAAACTCTTTTTTTGTTACTTAATATTTAGAAAATAACAAGGTAAACACAAGGCCTATCTTTGTGTTGAAGTCTTTTGCTCTGAGTTATGAGGGAGGTTTTCTATCATAACGAATTTCAAAATCGCAATTCAGTTTCATCCATTAATTAATAGAAAAAAAAGCACCATAATTTGTGTTTTATATAGGGTTTTCAGAGCGCTATGTCCTTCTGGTATTACAATCAAAATCCGTATGATAGGTCATAGAGCAAAAAAAAGACTCATTAAGTATTAAACCTAATGAGTCTTCTTTGGTAGCGGGGACAGGACTCGAACCTATGACCTTCGGGTTATGAGCCCGACGAGCTACCAACTGCTCCACCCCGCACTATTGTGGTGCAAAGATAATTTTTGTTTCTTTGTATCCAATTAAAAAATGAAATAAAATTAAAAAATGCATAAATCAGGTTTTGTAAATATAGTCGGAAGCCCCAATGTTGGGAAATCCACGCTTATGAATAAGTTGGTGGGGGAGAAGCTTTCGATCATAACTTCAAAGCAACAGACTACTCGCCATCGAATAATGGGGATAGTAAATGGCGAAAATCATCAAATTGTTTTTTCGGATACACCGGGAGTTTTGAACCCGCATTATAAATTGCACGAAAGTATGATGCGTTTCGTTTCAAGTGCGCTGCAAGATGCGGATATTATTCTTTTTGTTACGGATATCTTTGAAACAGAAATGAATCATAAAGAAACTTTAGATAGAATAAAAAATCATAGTTCTCCAGTTCTTGTTCTAATGAATAAAATTGATTTAGCGAAGGATTCTGCAGATTTAGAGAAAAAGGTAAATTACTGGAAGGAGCAAATCCCGCGGGCTGAAATCTTACCCATATCGGCATTGCATGGGTTGAGTATAGATTTTATTATGCCCCGACTTATTGAGCTATTACCAGAAGGAGAAGCGTTTTTTCCAAAGGATGAGTTAACGGATAAACCAATGCGTTTCTTTATATCTGAAATTGTTCGAGAGAAAATACTGCAAAATTATTCTAAGGAAATTCCTTATTCATGTGAAGTAGTTGTAGAATCATACAAAGACAAAGAGAATATTGTCGATATTCGCGTCCTTATTTATGTCAACAGAGATAGTCAGAAGGCTATTTTGATAGGCCACAAAGGAAGTAAGATGAAAAAAGTAGGGATAGAATCCCGAAAAGACATTGAAGCTTTCATTGATAAAAAAGTATTTCTCGATTTATATGTGAAGGTGGATAAAGATTGGAGAGATAAAGAGCAGAAGTTAAAGAAGTACGGTTACGAATAGATATTCAGAATAAAATGGCAATAGTTGCAATAGTAGGGCGTCCAAATGTTGGTAAATCAACACTTTTTAATCGATTAACAGAATCTAGAGCTGCAATCGTACAAGAAACGAGTGGAGTTACGCGAGATAGGCATTATGGTAAGGCAGAGTGGAACGGGTTGGAGTTTTCCCTTATCGATACAGGAGGGTATGTAAAAGGTTCTGACGATATTTTTGAAGGGGAGATACGCAAACAAGTTGTAATTGCTCTGGAAGAAGCAAATGCGGTTATTTTTGTTGTGGATGTAGAGACAGGTATTACGGATTTAGACGAATCAGTAGCAAAACTATTGCGTAAAACAAAGAAACCTACTTTCGTGGTTGTTAATAAAGTGGATAATAGCGAAAGAATAAATGACACCTACGAATTTTATAATTTTGGGTTGGAGAATGTGGTAAATATTTCTGCAATCAATGGTTCTGGAACGGGTGAACTTTTAGACGGTTTAACAGATGCGCTTAAAGAGTTAGATAAACCTTTGGAAATAGATGCAGATTTACCGCGTATTGCAATAGTTGGAAAACCAAATGTTGGGAAATCATCGTTCACAAATGCGCTTATTGGCGAAGACAGAAATATAGTCACCGATATTTCTGGAACAACAAGGGACTCAATCGACACACGGCTCAATATGTTTGGGTTTGATATGGTGCTAGTGGATACAGCTGGTATTCGCAAGAAGAGCAAGGTACATGAAGATATTGAGTTTTACTCAGTAATGCGTTCTATTCGTTCCATTGAAAGTGCTGATGTTTGTGTTTTTATGATTGATGCACAAGATGGAATCGAAAAACAGGATTTAAGTATTTTTTCCGTTATCGAAAGAAACAAAAAGGGAATTGTCTTGCTTGTCAATAAATGGGATTTAATTGATAAGGAAACCAATACAATGAAAGAATTTGAAGATGATATTCGTTCAAAAATTGCTCCGTTTAATGATGTCCCAATTTTATTTGTTTCTGCTTTAACAAAGCAAAGGATTCATAAAGCGCTGGAGGAAGTTGTAGAGGTTTTTGAAAATAGAATACAAAAAATACCTACTTCAAAATTAAATGAATATATGCTTGGGGTAATTGAAAGATTTCCTCCGCCGGCGAATAAAGGCAAATTTGTTCGTATTAAATTTGTTACGCAATTGCCAACGCACTCGCCTTCTTTTGCTTTTTTCTGTAATTTGCCACAATATATCCCTGATTCTTACAAGCGATTTTTAGAGAATAAGTTAAGAGATAAATACAATTTAACGGGAGTTCCTATTCGGATCTTTTTCAGAAAGAAATAGTTCTTTTTTACTTCGTTGTTAATTAAGTCCAAACTTTACTTCCTTCAGAGCAGTTTTTACAAATGTCAATTTCTTTTCGATTTGACAACACTGATTTTCGAAACTGTTTGTAGTGATTGCTTTTCCATATGGATGAAAAAGTTTGCTCAGAGATGCTCCCTATTTGATGGGATGCATCTTTGTCAAAGCAACAAGGTACTATTTTGCCATCCCATGTAATTACGCAACCACTCCACATTCTCCAGCAGTGATTGCTCATTTTGTTTTTTAAAATGTAAGTCCCATCTTTTTTCTTTTTGTATCTCGAGTATTCCTCTTGTTCTGGAATTAAGGGATTTCCATCTTTAAAATTATAAACTTGAGCCGTTTTGAACTTGATCTCATCCACTCCCATTTCGTCTGCGAGTTGAATAGCATCTTTAATTTGGTGTTCATTTGGTTTGACCACTAGAAATTGAAATATAATATGAGGCGTAGAAGATTTTAATTCTTTTTTCCATTTGACCATGTTCTTGGTTCCTTCAAGTACTTTTTCCAGTGTACCATGAATTCTGTATTGCTCGTAAACCTCCTGGGTTGTCCCATCTATTGAAATTATTAAACGATCAAGCCCTGATTCAATGGTTTTCTTTGCAACTTCTTCTGTAATAAAATGCGCATTGGTAGAAGTTCCAGTGTATATGCCGCTATCAGATGCGTAGTTTACTAATTTTAAAAAATCAGGATTAATAAAGGGTTCTCCTTGGAAATAGAAATTTATAAATGACAAATGAGCGCCCAATTCGTCGATTATTTTTTTATTCAAATCAAATTTTAAATTACCTGTGGCTCGGGTAAATTGCTTGAGTCCACTCGGGCATTCCGGACATCCTAAATTGCATGCGGTGGTTGGTTCGATAGAGATAGAAGAAGGCTTACCCCATGTAATGGATGTCTTTAATACACGAGAAAGTAAAAAACTCGAATAGAGTTTACCAATGTTCCAAACTTTTGTAAAAGTCTGTTTTTTAAGAATGGCTCTATTATCTGATTTATTAGAAAACACGTCTGTAAATTTACATTTTTTAAATTCTAGAAGGTACAAATAGACATACTTTTGTAGGCAAAGACATTAAAAGTATTTAATTCTGAAAATTATCAATTTGCGCGAATTTCTAAAAGAATTTTCTATCTAGAATAACCGTTTACAGTAAAAGAATTATTTTGCAACAATGAAAGTATTAATCTTCACTTTTCTTGTTTTACTTCCAACTTTATTTTGGGGGCAAAATATTTATTCAGGCATAGTAATAGATATTGATACTCAGGAGCCTTTGCCATTTGTTAACATTAGAATAGGAAGTTCTCAAAATGGTTTTACAACAGACATTGATGGCGTATTCGAATATGAATCAAGTGGGAAAATTGAAAATTTCGAGTTTAGTTACCTCGGATATGAAAAACTAAAAAAAGCGTTAGAGCTTGCTATTCAGAATACCGTTTACTTGACAAAAAATTCAATTGGACTAGAAGAGGTTGTAATTGATGCAGACTATAATCCTGCTTTATCCATTATCAAAAAGGTAATCCGTAATAGAAGGTCAAATAATCCAGAGAAAAATTTAGATTTCTATTACGAAAGTTATAACAAGTTGACGCTTGGAGCAGAACTAGATTCTTCGGAATCTACTTCCGAAGATTCTAGTTATCTAATGATGCAACAATTTTTTGCAAATCAAAATTTGATGTTAATTGAAACTGTGGTCGAAACGTATCATAAAGCACCGAATAAAACGAAAGATATTGTAATTGCAACGCGTACAAGTGGCTTGCAAAATGCTATGCTACCTATGTTGGCTACCGAATTACAAGCTTTTAGTTTTTACAATACCTTTTTTACCCTAAGTAATGTTCAATACATATCTCCTATTACTAACGAAGGGTTTTCAAAATATAACTATAAGCTGCTGGATGAGTATGTCGACAATTCTGATACTGTATTTGTTGTTTCGTTTTGGCCAAAAGAGAAACGTATTTTTAAAGCTATGGAGGGTGTTTTAAATATCTCTTCTGATAAATATGGAGTTAAAAATGTAATTGCAAAACCCGTAAACCCGAAAGGGTCAATGGATATTCAAATAAATCAAAAATACCAACAGATAAATGGTGTTTGGTTTCCAGAGCAGTTGAACTCTAATTTAGTCTTCAGGAATTTGAGTGTTGGAGGCCTAGATATGATAGGAAAGTCGGTTTCTTATCTAAAAAACATCAATCTAAACCCTTCTGATGCTGATTTAAAGTTTGGAGATATTACTTTGGAGATGGATATTAAAGATAAAATGCAAAATGACAGTTCACTCTCTTATTCCAGACATAATCCATTGTCATTAAGAGATAGTCTTACTTATCAGGTAATAGATAGTATTGGGGAAGAATTACATTTAGATGAAAAAATGCTACTTATGGAGTCTCTATTAGACGGGAGGTTACCTCTAGGCCCCATTGATCTTGATATAGAAAAGGTATTAGGTTATAGCGAATACGAGGGTATTCGATTAGGAGCTGGTTTGTTTACAAATGATCGATTAACGAAAAAAATGACTATAGGCGGTTATTTTGGCTATGGGTTTAAAGATAAAGCTTGGAAATATGGAGGGGAATTGGATGTGAAGTTATGGCCGAAAAAAGGGGTAGGTTTAAATATTTCCTTGACCCATGATATCAGTCAAGCTGGAAGTATAGCAATAGGCACCAATGAAAAACTTGGAAGCAATCAAGATTTGTATCGCTTTTATACAACTCTTTATGATCAGGATATTAATTGGAAAGCAAGTCTTCGATTTAGAGTTAAGGGTGTTAAGGCAAAAATTACAGGAAAAATGCAGCGATTAACACCACTTTACAATTATCAATTTGAACAAATAACGGGTGAAAATACAGTTTTGGCAACTTCTGAGTTTTATTATTCGTTATTAGGTGTTGAATTGTGCTATTCACCATTTTCAAAAGTAATGTATAATGGAAGCAGATTAGTTGATATTTCTTCAAAGTATCCCGTTTTTAATTTAAGTTTTCAGCAAACAATTCCTTATATGACCACCAACGAATTCAGTCGTTTATTAGTAAAAGTTACAGACAATTTTTCATTGCCATTTTTGGGTAAATCAAATTTTGCACTTATTGGCGGAGTAGTTTCGCAAGAGGTGCCTTTTTCTTATTTGTTTAATCAGCAAGGAACGAAAGAAAATTTTGAACTATCGGTTTTCGAAAGTTTCGAAACCATGTATGTCAATGAATTTTATGCATCTGCATTTATAAACGCATTTTGGGAACATAATTTTGGAACATTGCTAAAGAAAGGAATTTTTCAGCCTGAAGTAGCTATTTATCAAGGTGTTGGTTTTGGAGATAAAGTAAAAGTTAATTACCATGCTCAGCTTGAGGGTAAAACCATGGAACAAGGTTATTATGAGTCCGGGCTGAAAATTCATAACATAATACACTTATCAACAGGTGGTTTTGGTTTTGGAATGTTTTATCGGTACGGTCCGTATTTACTAGATAAGCAGAGCGACAATTTTACCTATAAAATTACTATTTCAATGGGATTTTAATAATGTGATTCAATGTGAGTTTTATATATGTTTTTATAAATAATTCAGTAAATTTGCTAGCTGTTCTTGATATAAGAAGAAACACCGTATGTGGCAAAAGGTAGCAAAAGGTATATTACGAAATAGATTAGCAATTCTGATTGGAATTCTATGTCTTACGCTGTTCCTGGGGTATTTTACTAAGTCCATTAAAATTATGTATGAATTTGGGGGCTTACTCCCAAAGACTGATTCTACCAATATTGTTTACCAAGAATTTAGAAAAGATTTCGGTCAAGATGGATTGGTTGTTGTAATTGCAAACACAAGTGAAGACTTCTATGAAAAGGATAACTTCAGGGATTGGTATGAGCTTGGTAATCGATTGAAAAAACTAAAAGTACATGTGGAAGGAACGCCAACTGGAGATTCTGTTTCAGCAATTGACTCCGTTTTTTCTGAAGCACATTTATTCAATATTCACAAAAACACTTTAGATAAAACATTCGAATTAAATCCATTATTTACAAGTTTTCCAAAAAATCAAAAAGCGGTAGATAGTATTCGAAATGTAGTTTATTCGCTTCCTTTTTATCGCAATATGATTTATAAAGATAGTTCTAACCTTCATATTATGATGGTTTTTGTAAATGAGCCTATCTTTAATTCAAAAAACAGAGGATCTTTAGTTTTTGATATAGCTGCAATAGCTGAAGAATATACTGATTCTTTAGGAGAGTTTAAGTATTCTGGTTTGCCCTATATTCGGGCAGTAACCATGAAAAAGGTTCAAGATGAATTATCTGTATTCGTCCTGTTAACATTGCTGATCACATCTCTTTTGCTATTTATGTTTTTTAGGTCCTTCAAGGTTGTTTTAGTGTCAATGGTTGTTGTAATTATTGGTGTTGTCTGGTCTGTTGGTTCTATTGGATTAATAGGTTTTGAGTTGACAGCATTAATGGGGTTAATCCCTCCCTTAATGATAGTTATTGGAATTCCGAATTGTATTTATCTAATAAATAAATATCAGCAAGAATTTAAAATTCATGGGAATAAGGCAAAAGCACTTTCTCGTGCGATTGGAAAAGTTGGTAATGCAACCTTGTTAACTAACGCTACCACGGCAATGGGTTTTGGGACATTTGTTTTTACTAAAGCAGATATGATGAAGGAGTTTGGAATAATTGCTGCCATAAATATTTTAGCAATGTTTTTCTTGTCAATATTAATTGTTCCTATTATATATAGTTATTTAGGGGCTCCAAAAGCAAAGCACGTTAAACACCTCGACAAAAAGTGGCTTTATGTGGTTGTTGATAGGTTGGTACTTTGGACAACTAAATATAGGAATCTTGTCTATACTACCACAATTGCTATTATTCTTGTTGGTCTTTATGGGATGTCGCTAATGCGGTTGTCTGGAAATATAGTAGATGACCTTCCTAAGAATGATGTTGTTGTTCAGGATTTGAAATTTTATGAAGAACAGCTTAATGGGGTAATGCCATTTGAAATAGTGTTTAAATCACAAGATACTATTTACAAGGATGTGAATTTACTGAAGAAAATTGATTCCATACAGAGAACTCTATTGACAGAGGATAAGCTGTCAAAATCGATTTCTCTTGTTGATGCCATAAAATATTTAAACCAAGTTTACAAAGGAGGAAATGAAAAGTATTATCGATTGCACCTTAAAACCTTAGGGAAAATTAAGGATAAAGGATACTTCGAGAATACATTTAAGGTTAATAGTGCCCAATCAGATACATCAGGTAGATTGGTAAATGGGTTTTTGGATTCAACCATGCATAAAACAAGAGTAACCGTGCAAATTGCTGATATAGGAACGGATTCTATGTCTGCTCTGGTGGAGCGGGTTGAAGGGAAAATTGATAATATAATTTTTGCTGAAGTTAATATTTTGAATAATGCTTTTTCTCAAACTGACTTAGATAAAAGGGATACTATTTTGAAGGAACTTTATAATGATTATAGTTATGTGATCTACGATTTGAAGCAAAAGCTCATAGAGCAGGATCCTAACCTGGAAGATATATTTGATGCAGAAGTTGAAGAAGGTATGATTTATACTTTTCATCGAGAAGATGGTTTTGAAGGTTTAATTAGGAGTGTTGTAAAAGCTACTCAGAATGAATATTATATTACAGGAACGGGAATTCAATTTACTACTGGAACAACTTATTTGGTGAAAAATCTTTTTATAAGTCTCGCAATAGCCATTTTTGTAATTGCGATCTTAATGTCCTTTTTATTCCGCTCCTGGAGAATGGTTTTAGTATCACTGCTACCCAATTTAGTTCCACTAATAATAACAGCTGCTATTATGGGGTTTGCTGGTATCCCAATTAAACCGTCAACAATATTAGTGTTTAGTATAGCTTTCGGAATTTCTGTAGATGATACAATTCACTTTTTAGCGAAATATAGAATGGAACTCAAAACAAGCAAATGGAATATTAAAAAGGCCGTACTTATAGCGTTAAGAGAAACGGGTGTTAGCATGATCTACACTTCAATAATTTTATTCTTTGGCTTTGGAATTTTTGTTGCATCTGATTTTGGAGGAACACAAGCACTTGGGTTATTGGTAGCAACTACATTGTTCACAGCAATGCTTGCTAATTTGGTGTTACTTCCTTCATTGTTACTATCTCTTGAAAAAAGGATAACTACAAAAGCATTTAAAGAACCTCTTCTAGAATTATTCGACGAAGAAGAAGATATTGAATTGGAAGAACTGAAAATTAAATAAATTATGAAAGGAATTATATTGGCAGGTGGATCTGGAACAAGGCTTCACCCCTTGACTTTAGCAGTAAGTAAACAGCTAATGCCGGTTTATAATAAACCAATGATTTACTATCCTCTTTCTACGCTGATGATTGCAGGAATAAATGAAATTTTGATAATTACGACTCCCCATGATCAGCATGCTTTTCAACTTTTGCTTGGTGATGGGAGAAAATTGGGTTGTAAGTTTACCTATGCTGTTCAGTCAGAACCAAACGGTTTAGCGCAAGCATTTGTTATTGGTAAGCAATTTATTGGAAAAGAGAAAGTTGCGCTGGTTTTAGGAGATAATATATTCTTTGGCACTGGAATGGGTAAATTGTTGAGGTCAAGTCAAAACCCAGATGGAGGTCTTGTTTTTGCTTATCATGTTTCTGATCCAGAAAGATATGGTGTTGTTGATTTTGATGATGAAAACAAGGTTTTGTCTATTGAAGAAAAGCCTGAAAACCCGAAATCAAATTATGCTGTACCTGGTTTGTATTTTTACGACAATGATGTTGTAGAGATTGCAGAAAATTTAGAGCCTAGTTCTCGAGGAGAATATGAAATTACAGATGTCAATAAAGAATATTTGCGAAGAGGTAAGCTCAAAGTTCAAACACTTGAAAGAGGAACAGCTTGGTTAGATACAGGTACGTTCACTTCTTTAATGCAAGCGAGTAGTTATGTTCAAACGATTGAGGAAAGACAAGGTTTAGGTGTAGGGTGTATTGAAGCTGTAGCGCACGCAAGAGGGTATATCGACGATGAGCAATTAAAGGAAATAGCGCTGCCATTGCTTAAAAGTGGTTATGGCAAATATTTGATGAGTTTGATAAAGGAGTAATGAGGACGATAGGAGAATATCAAGATATTGTTTTTAAAGAAATTGAGACGTTTCAAAAAGGGAATAAAGATTTTTCGCTTTACGAACCTGTTAATTATATTCTTGATTTAGGAGGGAAAAGGTTACGGCCTGTGCTAACTTTATTAGCAACCGATTTATTTGGAGGTACTGTTGTTGATTCAATTAAACCTGCCTTAGGAATTGAGGTGTTCCATAATTTTACACTTTTGCATGATGATATCATGGATAACGCTCCGCTAAGAAGAGGTGAGGCTACGGTTCATGAAAAATGGAATGTTAACGCAGCTATTCTTTCTGGTGACGTAATGTTTGTTCAAGCATTTACCTTAGTCACATCTTGTAAAAATGAATTTCTTAGAGATGTTTTGGACTTGTTTAACGTAACTGCTATAGAAGTTTGCGAAGGGCAACAACATGACATGGATTTCGAATCTAGGAATGACGTAAGTATCGATGAATATATTGAAATGATTCGCTTAAAAACGTCTGTGTTGGTTGCATGTGCACTCAAGTTAGGTGCTGTTTTGGCAAGCGCACCAAAAGAAGACGCTGAAAAACTATATGACTTTGGATTGAATTTAGGAATTGCTTTTCAAATTAAAGATGATATTTTGGATGTTTTTGGAGATGCTACTCTAGTGGGTAAAAAAGTAGGCGGAGATATTTTGGCAAATAAGAAGACGTATTTGCTACTTAAGGCGTTGGAAGATGCAAATGAAAGTCAAAATATCACTTTAAAAAGTTGGCTTTCAAAAGAAGGTGGTGCAGATAAAGTAGAGGCGATTACCGCAATTTTTGAAGCATTATCTGTGAAAGAAAAAGCTGATGAAGTTATGGATGGTTATTACCAAAAATCACTCGAAGCTTTAGATGCTATCCAAATTGATGCTGCCAAGAAAAAATACCTATATGACTTTGCTCGTGGCCTAATGAGTAGAACTTTTTAGGAATAGGGAGTTGATTTAATTGAAATATCGATGATGTGCGTCATTGCGAAAATTTCAGAAAGAAATGTGTGGCAATCTCACAAGAGTTTTATAGGTATTACGGCGATAATTAAAATTTACTTTATTATTTACATATATATTTCCAAAGAATTAATAAATTCGGAACTGGATTACTACTACCCAATTATTAAAATTCTAGGAGACAATATTAAAGAACATTGACTTTAAACTGCGCAAATGAAAAATACAAACCAGGGAAAGTTGAGGATAATTAACTAATATTTTACACAATCCTAATATTAAATACTAATTGACCCAATATCCCATGAGAATATTTTATTTAATTATTTTCTTAATAAGCTCTAATTATTTATGCAGCCAGTCTATCGTTAATACAGAAAAACTATTTAGCGACAACGAAGAAGGATTTGCTACATCTTCAGAACTAATGGGAAGTGCCATATCAGGAAACGCAAACGTTATATTGGTCGAATATTCTTTGAATTTTCGTTACAAATGGAAAAAGAATAACTTAAAATTACTTTCAGGTGGAGAATATATCAGAGAAGATCAAGCAGATGTTTCTAATAATTTGTTTGGTCAATTAAGATACAACTACCATTTCAACAGTAAAAACAGATTGGTAAGTCTTTATCAGCTGCAGTACAATAAGGTATTACTGCTTAACCGCAGACAGCTATTAGGAATTGGATTAAGGCATAGACTAATTGAAAAAGGTACAGATAGTACGAAACTATTTAAGGCTGACCTTACTTTAGGTGTAATGCAAGAAGAGGAACAATTAAATTCAGAAACACTTCAACTTGGAGAAAAGAATTATACCAACTACACAAGAACCATGCTCTCAATGGTAATGTCAATTAAATTGAGTGAGAATTTTACATTTATTAACACCACCTACTTTCAACAACATTTTAAAGACCTAACCGACTATAGATTGTTTAATGAGATTAATTTAATGTTCTCTATCAATAAGTGGATGACGCTAAGTTGTGACTTAGAAATACGTTACGATAGTGAACCTCCCTCATCTTTAAAAAGTAAGGATTTTAATACAAATTTAGGGCTTTTATTTAGCTTTTAACTAGCAAAATCCAATACCAAATAATGTGATTAGCCCACCTGGCACCGCTAACCCGATAATTCTGTCATGCTTTCGGCTGCTTTTTTCATTTTAGGGTCGTAAAAAAATGCATTTGCATAATCTTTGAATGCCCGTTGCTTTTCATTTTTATTCTCATAACAGATTGCTCTACCAAAATAGGCCTTAGCATATTCCTTGTCCAACTGCAATGCTCTGCTAAAGTCGTTAAGTGCTTCTTCATTACGTTTTAAACAATTAAAAATCATTCCCCTATGATAATACAACGAAGACCGGTCCATATCTGAGGCTATGGCCATGTGAATCTGTTCAAGTGCATCTTCAAAACAGGACATATCATAAAGTGAAAGACCTCTTATCTCGTGAAAAATAGAAAGAGATAAAGAAGGTAAAGCTGCAAATGTAGCAGCTAATTCTTCAGACAGCGAATACGTTTCCACAGAGTTCCCTATTCTGTACTTACTTAACAGCATCTTTAACAGCATCGAATTATCGGAATAACCTTTTTCAAAAGCAAGATAAAAATCAGCAAAGGCACTCAAAAAATCTTTCTTCTCATAATATACATTTCCTCTGCAAAACAAAACATAGGGGTCGTCTATAGACAAGGCATCTGCAAGATCAAGATCGCACAGCGCATTTTGATAATCGCCCATTTCATAATATACGATTCCCCGGTTCACATAGGCATCATCTTCGATTAGCTCAATACCTATAGCCAAAGAAAGGTCTTCTATAGCTCTTTCATATTCATCTAAATTAATATATAACATTCCTCTAATATTCAGTGCTTGATAATGATGGGGATCCCACTCTAGAATCAAATCAACCTGTTCGATCAGCTTTTGAGACATTGTGCGGTCCAGCTCACGAATCTTATGCTCGTGAATACATGCAAGAATATAGTTTGCTAACTTTTTTTCAAGGTCAATGAACTGAGCCGATTTTTTCTTTTTCTTATCACTTGTAATCTGTCTAAACATAAATATAGCAAAATCGGAATTGCCTTTTTCAAATTCTTCAATTACATCTTCTATAGAATATTCTATTTCCATTAAATCAATATTAAAAGGGAGATTCCACCATGTTGTTCATATCGTAATCCTTGCAAAGCAATTCGCCAGCTCTGATCTGAATTTCATCTCTTTTTATTTGATTGAGATGTATTCCATTATCATGCGTAGCAAAATGGGTCATTCCGTTTACCAGTTCCCATACAGTAGTTCCTGTTCTGGCATTTTTCTTTTTTGCTGCCGATAGCTTTCCAGTTCTTACCCCATGCTCTCGGAATCTGTTTTCGGTAGCTAAAAGAGGTACCCATTTTTCGAGACCCGAATCACGCACTCCGCTGAGGGTTGTCAAAAACTTTGAAGCGCTCTCCATTTCACGCAGTGAGGCAGATGTATGGTGAGCTTTTATTACTTTCTCCGAAAACCCCACCGGTTTAAAGTCCCTTGCAGCTAGATTCTTTACTGAACTATAAAACTGGTGCACATTTTTGGGGCTCATCTTCGTCATCTTAAAAGTATCTGAAAATTTTGTAGCAATAAGCCCATTGGAACATACCAACCTGTTTAAAAATGAACTGAGTTGCATACCTCCCTGATAATCATTGGATATTGACACTCCCCCATTGAAAGTCTCATCTTTTAGATTTCCTATTTCCCAGAATTTATTACGATGGATAGCATTAATATTTACCTGCCCTTCATCTCCAAGAGAAAGTCCAGTTACATCCAATCCGTATTTATCAATAATCACTTCTGCAAGCGAGAAAAAAGTATCATTTCCCAGCAACTGAATTTCGTCTTTGACAACGCCTTTGAGTATTTGATTCTGATGATCGACTAAAAACAATAATTTTGCGTTATTGGCTCCGTCTGTAACCTTTGCTTTTCTTATGGTGTTTATAAATGCGTCCCTGTTTTTTTCGCCTACTGTATCTGCAAGTAGCTTATCCATACTTTTATGAATGCGGAGTATCTTCCATATATGCTCCCTTGCTGTTTCTGTCATTTTTAAACCCATGCCCTTTAATTCTACCTGGTCGTAACCCACAAGATCCAGCTCAGACATAGTACCTTTAACCCTTAAAGGCTGTTTGTTAATGGCTTCACTTTTGAACTCCATTACTTTATTATGAGATATTGTTTTCATGTTGTATTGATTTTTTTAATGTTTATAGATTAGCTATTACCATTTACTGTAGTTACCCAGTTGCCAAAAAGCGCATTTTCCTTTTCTAATTTTTCTTGATCGGAAGTACACTGCTTATCCGTATGCAGATCTTCATCGTATCTTTTTTCATCAACGATTAGTTTCCCAGTTTTATCGAAGAAATAATAGAGACGTTGATTGGTTTTTCCAGACCTATTCTTAGAAAAGGTAACAAAACGGTTCAGAGAATTTTCACCATCCTCATAATCTAGTTCCATCATCCCGTGAACCACATGTTTGAAACGGTTACTGCCAAAGAACTGATTGGATTTAGTGACCTGCTGAATTAGCAAGAAACTGGTATGATTAAGTGCATTGAAATAACTGAGTTTATCGATCAGTTGTTTCTCTATGGCTTTTCTGCTTTGTTCGCTGAAATAATGCTCCGATTCTATAAATTCTGCAATGCTGTCGAGCGACACAATATCATAGGCATTATTCTCCATCTGCAGGTAAAATGCTTCCGATGGATGAAAATAAGCTGAATCTGGATCCGAAGGGTCTTTTCTCAAGCCCTGCAGATAAAGAATATCCAGCTCCCTTAACTCAGGAAAACGATTAAAATAGCGCTCCATGTCTATCCTGTTCATTTCCGAAGAAACATACAAACACTTATAACCTGCTTGCTGCAATTGAGCCAAATACAGCAATACAAATGTACTCTTGGCAACACCCGGAGGCCCTGTTACCATATAGTTACTAGATTTGGGCAGCCCTCCCTCAAAAGAAAAAATCTTATCGATATGTGTTCCTGCATCATAATTGATTAGCAAGTTCGGATCGATCGTTATTTCGGCTGCTTTTTTAGCTAAATTTATGTGTTTCTTGTTCATAGTTATTGTTTATTATTCAATTTAGGAGTAAGCAACATAATTTTATTACGATGTTAAATTCCCCAGCTCATAAAAGTTGACATTACTCCTCCCTTGAAGCATAATAGGTATGCATCGTTCTTAGAAAAACTCCCAAAATATAAGGCCATAGAAAAATATTAATTGTTCTAATAAACCAGTCAAATTGTACTTTATCTGGATTATCCGAATGAAAAAGATAATTGTTCAATACATCAAAAATAAAGCTGAGTATGATGCCAATCAAAAAGTAAGAAGATATATAAGCTAGTAGTTCCATAGTTTTTCGTTTTTGTTATTAATACAACGCAGAAATGGTAATTAGATAACAACTTTTTAAATAAGATGCTGATTTAGAACTAACAAAGAGTAAAGAAATACTTAGATGATTTCTTTAGCTGGTTTTAAAGACAATGCTTACAAGTCTCAATAGTAATTAGTAAAAAATGACAGAACAATTTAGCGTAACATATAGAGATAAAAAGAACAAACCCTTATTTGTGGTAACCTGGAACCCCTATGATTTTAATATATTCAAATCTAACAGCAAGGAGAGAAAAGATCATAGTGATGGTATCTTTTGGGAGGCATATTTTAGTTTTCCTTGTTTTGATTATACAAATTACCCCGAAATAAATAACGTTGTTGAAGATATATACGAACAACTACCCCATGAGGACATACCAAAAGATTTAATGAATAAACTTGGAGAGGTTGTAATGAATATAGCTGCACTTGAACAAAAATATATACCCTAAATTATCAGAATTTCACACAACAGATGACACATCTTATAAGAACACAAAAAACACGGATGAAGATGACTAGAAACCAATAATAAAATATTATATATTATGTGTAAATCAAAACAACAAAAGAGAACTGAAATTAAAGATTTTCGTAAAAACTATTTTGAAATAAATAAATCTGATGAAGATTTAGATAATAAATTAAGCTTAATTCCAAGAGAGATAATACAACTACACGAAATCGCTTTTTCTGTAAGTTGTTGGTTCAACGAAACTTATAAAGTAAATGAAGTACAAAAAATATTAGATAGGAATGGGTTGTTAAAATATATCAATTCTTAAATCTAAAAGGAAAAGTTAAAAGAAACAAGTGTTAATTCCAGATCTAAAGTCATTGGAAAAGCAGCTTTCCATTCTCATAAGCATCAAAGAAAAGGAAATCTCCGATTCCGCTAAACCCATTAGTAAGATGAGCCAGAATGATGCCATGAAAAACGATGTATAAAGGAACAAATACAAAATATGAGTAAGTAACCCCTAAAGAACTAATATCAGTCTGATAAGCCCCTGTTTCATGTATGGTACTCATAACCTGATAACCAAAGAAAATACCCATCATCATAAAATAAAACCACATGTATTCTTCTTTACAAATAATATGGAATGGGAGCCATATAAAACATGCTGTAGGAAAAAAATAGGGTGCTAATGAAATGAAAATATCTGAAAACTTCCCCCCAGGTATAAATTCAAATAAACCAGAACCATCTTTATTTACATGAAAGCCCATTGGCTTTCTAAAAAATAGCATGGCCCATATATTATGGGTAAGCTCATGTTCGAAAGTACTGAAAAATTCAAGTTTTTTCCTGTAGGCAGAAACTATTAATAATGAAAATACCACTCCACAAAAAAAACAAATATACTCAGTGTTAAGTTCTGCAATTAAACTCTTTAGAATATGCAACAGATTGTAACCACAAAGTAGGCCAATAATTAAACTAAAAAATAAAACAATGAATTTGATCATAATCGTTAATAAGAGTAAAGAATCAACTTAATTGATATGCATGTTTAAATAGGTTTGGATAAATCATATAACTGGAAAAAACCTTCATTTAACTTAAAATTTTTATAATTAGAAATATTCTCATAACTGTATACACCTAATAATCGGTATCTATTTATCTCTTTTTTAACTTCTTTCGAAAAACATTGCCAATGAACATCTACACTTAGGTATTGTATGTTTAACTTTTTAACGATAGAGTTAAATGACTTGGCTGTTTCTGTGTAACTAAATTGACCTCTAATAGACATATGATAATTATGTATATAAGAAATAGCTATTTTTTCTTTTATGAGCCATTTTGCTACTGTCTCGTTATCGGAATTAATAAAAATTACATTCCTTCTTTGAATATATTTACTGTGTTTAAAAGTAAACTCTATTAATTTTAATGAAGCATCTATTCCTTTAATCTGTCCTTTCTTGTATTCTGCAAGTATTTCATGTTCTATTTTAGCATCATATAGACAACTGATGTCTTCAACATCATTAAAGATATATAAAGAAGGTCTTATGTAAATACTGTTAAAAATTGGATGATGTATAATTCTTGCATCATTACCACAAGACGGGTACCAAATCGTCCCCTTGCCACTATTCCTGCTAAACTTATAATTAATCCTTTTAGAATCAGAGATTATACTTCTTATTGAAAAACTATCCATACAATGTTAAAATCTAATATAGTGAATCTATTTTTAATAACAATGCATGGAAATATAAGCTGCGCAATTCTCTAAGGTTTAAGACCCAAAAAATATTTCAACTCTTCTATTTTTTGATTTTTGCTTTGACGTGTTTGAATATTTGGGATTTTCTTCTCCTCTTCCAATTACATTTACTTTGTTCGTCATCCCCAGCTCCTTTAGTCTGTTTGCGACACTTTGCGCCCTTTTTAAACTTAATTGTTTATTATAATCACTGCTACCTGAGTCATCCGTAAATCCTACCACTTCGATGGTTAGACTAGAATTCATAGACAAATAATCTATCACCTCTTCCAAATCAGAATTATATATCTCTTTTAATTCAAAAGAATTTAAATCAAAACAAATATCTTCAAATGTATATATGGGATTTTTCGCTTTAGAAACGGTAAATATATCCATTAATTGAGTTCTATATAATGCGCTTATTTGACATCCATATAATTCGTAGCCAGACCTGTAATTTGTTTGTCTATAACCCCCATCGCCACCTCTTCCTCCTTGAGTAGGATTAAAATCTAAATTAGACGCCCTAGAAAAAAAGATGGAACTATCAGGATATATCTTAAACCCGATTTCATCTAAATCAGTATTTAATGATTTTAATTCATAAGGTCCCTCCCATTGTTGCCAATCATTCTTATTCTTTCTTTTAAATGCATAGATGTTCATGTCAGCGCTATCAGAATAGGCATTTGAAGATATATAAAGTGTCATTCCATCATCAGATAACCAGGGAAACCTTTCTGCATGTTCGGTGTTAACAATATTGCCTAAATTAACTACTTTTCCCCAACCATAATCCGTTTTCTGGGCAACATATATATCTGTATTTCCCCATAAATTATTTTCCCATTGCCATCCTTTTTTGTGATACTCGCCAATTCCATTTGGTCTATCGGAAGAAAATAACAAATATTTTTCTTCTTTATCAAAAATTCCATCTGCTTCAAAATATAGCGAATTAATTGGCTCTAAAAAATGTTCGATTTTGTAATTTTCACCCATTTTTTTAGCAAAAAATATATCTGTTGTTTCTGTTCCCTTTGAGTCTGTTTTAACCCCTAAATTCTCATCATAATTTGCAGTAAGAATCAGATCCTCATTCTTATTCACAAACGAAACCGATTCATGCCGATTCGTGTTTAGAAATGTAACTGGTCTAGCATCTTTCCATATATTATTTTCTTTGATGCTTACAAAGACATCTTCCCCACCGGCAGTTTTAGAATCAACGAAACTTTGTTTAAAATCGAAAAAACCGGTCCTATCCATTCCAGTAAAATAGAGCTTACTGCCATTGCTATTCAGAATTGGCAAATATTCATATGAAGATGTATTTATAGCGTGGCCTACTTTCGTAATAATACTTTTTCCAACCACATCCATATTATCTATTTCAACAGGTATTGGATCAGAAGCCGCCACCGCTGTTTCATTCTTTACTGTATCATTGAATTCAACTTCAACATCCTTGTTCGATGTACTAGATGTATTACAAGAGCATAGAAACCAAGAAACAAAAATTGTATATGTAAATATCGATTTGATGAACATTAAGAAGGTTTTTAGTAAATATACTATATTATTAATTCTTATTATTCGATGCATATCCGCAGTATTACTAGGTGATTTTATTATCACTCCAGAGATTCATCGAAAATTTAATAACTTTAATATTGAATACAATACTATTTTTTTATAAATTTATAATTATGGAATTAGATATACATTGCCCCAATTGTGAATGGGTACCGGATAATAAAAAACATTGGACATGCTCTTGCGGAGAAATTTTAAACCCTTTTGAATTAGCACCTAAAAACTGTACGAAGTGTGAAAAAGAATGGGAAAACACAATATGTCCAACTGCTGGTGGTGGATGCAACACTACTTCATTACATCTTGATTGGTACCATAACAATGCTAAGTACATTAATTACCACCTAGAAGAAATATTGCGCAAATTTGGTTAAAAATCGCTCGCAATCTTCAGAAATTAAGAAAGGTTCTTTTCTCGACTGGAATGGCAACCGATTACTGGGTAGAAAATACAGTTTCCGTGTGAATTGTAATACGGGTGACATCCATTTACTTAAATAATAATCGGGTAGTAAATAACCCCAATTTAAAAATAATTTCTATCTTCCTCATCTATGAACATTCTATTCCAATGCAACAATTCCGATTGTAACAGCCATAAACATAAGTATCAATTTTCGGTGATTGAATCCTGTCCGGAATGCAATAAAGCACTCACTCCAAACTGGGAAAAAGTTAATCCAATATTTGAAGATGCAGCAACGCATTTTCCTGTTCAAATTGCCCGGCCTGTGTACGAGCTTTGTGCCAGTAAAAGCTATTATAAAAAGCTGCACTTGATCTCCGATACATTAATGGGAATACTTCGCCTGAATGGGAGTTTACTTAAAGTGATCTACCTTGAAAAAGAGAAGGACAATGAAGAGCTGAATACTATTTTTGAAACGCTCGATCAGAAAGAAAGCCACGGACTCTGGAGCTCAATGGCTGAAAAAGTGGTTGCTCTTTTAGATGAAGGTACAGAACTCTCCATTCTTGGAGAACTGATGCTGCTTTATGGTGTAAAATCCGAACATGGCAGAACCAGAAAGATCAAACGATTGAAGATGAATAGCACTTATACCGACTGGGAAGGAAAAACTAAATCGTCTCAGGACAGCAATATTCCATTGGGCCTACTCATTACTTTCAGAAACAAATATCTGGGCCACGGCACCGTTTTCTCGGAAGAAGAAAGTAAAAAGATTTATGAGTTATATGAACCCATCTTTATTGAAATGCTTAGTCAATGTGAGTTGGTCAAAACATTGACTATTAAAGATGAAAAGACTAAAAAAGAAATTAATGGCTACCAGAATCAATCTTCGGGAAAGCTAACTGTGAAAACGGAAGAAGGTCAAACTTTTAAGATTAATAATATACCTCAGCTGAGCTATCAGCAGCCCAGTCCAATAAGTACTGGAAACTACAACTGCAGTGATAAAAGCTGTGAAGTCTCCAAAAAGAAATACGGATTTCCAGTAGCTCAGGATTGCCCTGCCTGTAAAAACCCATTACAACTATCTTCCAAACAACTGATCGATAAAGAAGATCAAAAAATAATAGACACCTACCCCTACTTTCTGGCACATCCCTACCACAGAGCATTAACTGAAACCGAACCTTATAAAAGGATCCACCTCTTAAAAGAGACCTTTTTGAATTACTTGAAATACCTTGGTTTAATTACTGCCTCCGAGTACTTTAATTCAGACCTAAAAGTAAAAGACATCAATCGTAATTTCAAGCAGTTTCTGTTCCGCCCTCAGTTTGGTTACTGGAATGCTTTTATGCGGGAAACGGTAAAGTCTTTAAAAGAAAATAAGCACGAGTGGTTTGTGAAAGAACTACCCAGCTATTATCAAAAAATAGAAGGAAACGAAAAAGCCAAAAAGTACAATGAAAATACCGGTATAGGTGCACTTATCAACTTTAGAAATCACTACTTAGGACATGGAATGGTTCCAACCAGAGATAAATGCGAAGCATTGTGGAAAGAAAACTTTGCTATACTAAAGCAACTCTTTCTGGAAATGGATTTCTGTAAAAACTATACGATCATCAGTAAAGACAGAAATCTTGCTTTAAGACTTATGGGTAATGAAATTACTCAGGTGAAGCCTAAAACAAAACTGCTTTCCAATGTAGCCATGCTGAATGCTGAAAATGAACAAATCAGTGTAGTTCCGTTTTTTGTCTTACCCGGAGAGTATTTCATTAAAGAAGTTTCCGACCACGCCAGGCTTATGATATACGAACAAAATACTGGAAAGCGAATAGTGTTTTTCAGTCCGGAAAGTATTTCAGGGGAAACCTCCGGACCTGTCTTGGAAGAACTGAATTCGATGATCGGTGAAAAAGACCGAGAGGAACCTATAAAGGCGAAACAACTCAGTAAAGAAAAATTTCAGGAGCTCATCAAAGAGAATAATAAAGATTTCGTGGGTGGCTTGATCGCTGAGAGAAAAGTAATCCCCGAAATCTATCAAGAAAGGCAAGATGCTGAAATTGCGCTTCGTTCTTGGATAGGTGCCTTGGCAGGCTTGTTTTTTGTGAGTGCAGAGGCAGGAAGCGGCAAAACCAATCTATTAGTTGAAATGAATCGTCAGTACAACGAAAGAGGCATCGATACACTGCTCCTCAGAGGAAATCGATTTGCTGGAGATGAGCTTTGGGAAGAAATACGTTTTCGTTTAAACCTGGCAGAAGATGTAGACTTGTCTAAATCAAAAGCATTTGATTATTCGCAGGATAAACCCCTTATGATCCTGATCGATGGTTGCAATGAGCATCCAAATGCCGAAAAACTCTTTGAGGACATCATGGAGTTTTTAAATATTCATAAAAGTGGTCACATTAAAGTGGTGCTTAGCTGGAGGGTGAACACCAAAAGTGAATTACCCTCTGTAAAACCAGAATTTGAATCTTTGGTATATGTAGATGGTTCGGATAGCAGCGATGAAAAGAACATCGTAGCAAAAGCATGTCATTGGCTGAAGCCACTCAATAAAAAAGAAGTTGAAGGCGCCTGGGACATGTATACTTCCAACAAAAAAGACAAGGTCAGAAGAAAACCCAATTTTACACTAGAAGAGTTAACCTACAAAGACCGATCTCTTGCCGACCAGCTGGATAACCCTCTGCTTATGCGCTTATTTTTAGAGCTGTACAATGGCAAAGTATTGCCCAAAAGCCGTGGAGGATTCACCAGTATCTGGACGTTGTATCATCAGAAATTGATTTCTCAATAAAGAAAATCTTTTGTAATGACCAATAACCACCTGCTAATCTATCGCCTTGCGGAGCTGATGCTTGAAAAACAGCAGCATATTATTGCTTTGGATGATCTTTTTGAAGACGAGCAGATTGGTGCTTTTGTAAGAAGCATACAAATTGATTCACCCTATCAGCAATTGATCTTTGAAGGAGTCCTTACCGAAACCATTAAAGAAGAACGGGTAATGGTCACCTTTACCGTAGAGGGCTATTTTCATTATGTACTCGGAGAAGTTATTGAACAGCAAGCTGAAGGTAAAGGACCTGTAGCTTTGAAAGAGCTACTAGAAAATAACAAGCTCAGAGGTATTATAGAGGGTGTAGAACAGTGCTTAGTAAGAGATGTAGAAAATAACGACTTATCCCGGCTCATGTGGCTCATTGATGAAGGAGGTAAAGCTTTGGAAGCAAGTGCCTATCCCCTGGCGCAGGCGTTTTTGATGATAGAAGGGCACCCAAAAACAGAAGAGGAAAAAGAAGAGGCTTCCAAAAAGCAGATTGAAAGAGTGATGGATGAGCTGCTGGCGGATCCAACGGATAATGATATTGAGGTATTGGAAAAGGCTATTGAAAAGCTGGAGAGTGCCCAGTTAAATGAATTAGTTAGTGATATTTACAAAGAAATCAATAATCAAATAAATCCGGATAACATTAAAAAAGCTGTTCTGTATGTAAAATCTGTCAAACACATTCCAAAAGAAGAGCGAATAAAAAAACTTGATCGTCTTAACCAACTTGAAATAAAAAAAGAGGATGAGCAAGCAGGTTCATTTTACTATTCGTTAGGAAACCAGTATGATTTTATTGCAGAATACGAAAAGGCTATTGACTATTATGAAAAGTCCCTGGCGATTAGATTAAAAGTCCATGGCGATCAGCATCCTGATACAGGAACATCCTACAACAATCTGGGATTGGTTTGGAGCTATAAAGGAGAGTACGATAAGGCCATTGAATATTATGAAAAGTCGCTGGCGATTAAATTAAAGATTTTTGGCGATCAGCATCCTTCAACAGGTTCATCATACAACAACCTGGGAATGGTTTGGAATGATAAAGGAGAGTACGATAAGGCCATTGAATATTATGAAAAATCGCTGGCGATTAATTTAAAGGTACATGGCGATCAGCATCCAGACACAGGGATATCCCACAACAATCTGGGGCTGGTTTGTTATGAAAAAGGGGGGTACGATAAGGCCATTGAATATTATGAAAAATCATTAGTGATTGCTTTAAAAGTGCATGGCGACCAGCATCCTTCAACAGGAATATCCCACAACAATCTGGGGCTGGTTTGGAGTGATAAAGGAAAGTACGACAAGGCCATTGAATATTATGAAAAGTCGCTGGCTATTCGATTAAAGGTGCATGGCGATCTGCATCCTTCAACAGGAGTATCCTATAACAATTTAGGAATTTCTTGGTACAAGAAGGGGGAGCACCATAAAGCCATTGAATATTATGAAAAGTCGCTGGCGATTGATTTAAAGGTGCATGGTGACCAGCATCCTTCAACAGGAACATCCTACAACAATCTGGGATTAGTTTGGAAAAATAAAGGAGAGTGCGATAAGGCCATTGAATATTATGAAAAGTCGCTGGCGATTGATTTAAAGGTGCATGGCCATCAGCATCCTTCAACAGGAATATCCTACAACAATTTAGGATCGGTTTGGAAAAATAAAGGAGAGTACGTTAAAGCCATTGAGTATTATGAAAAATCGCTGGCGATTATATTAAAGGTATATGGCGATCAGCATCCTGATACAGGAAGAACTTATTATAATATGGCTGTTATTTTTAATAAAATTGGAAATCACACCAAAGCTATAGATGGTTTTTTGAAGACACTAAAAATAAAAACCGCCACCTTAGGTATAGAACATCCTGATTTAGGTGAACTGTATTTTCGAATTGGACTTTTGTTAATGGAGCTGAAAAAACACAAAGAAGCTTTAGAACATTTTAAAAAAGGGTTTATTTCCAGCCCGGATGCAGGTGGGTTCCCATACAACATGGGGGTGTGTTACGAACAACTCGGCAGTAAAGAGCAGGCATTGAACAATTATCTTCTATCGGCTGAGCTTCGAAAAAAACACTTTGGTCTGGACCATAAAGCTACACAAACTGTCATTTCAGATGCGGTAAGATTAGCTAACGAAACCGGTAGCATCAAGCTGTTGCCAGAGTGGATCAAAAAGATTGCAAATGACCAATAACCACCTGTTACTATATCGCCTTGCGGAGCTGATGCTGAAAAAACAGCAGCACATTCTTGCTTTGGATGATCTTTTTGAAGATGAGCAGATCGGTTCTTTTGTACGAAGCATTCAAATCGATTCTCCTTATCAGCAATTGATCTTTGAAGGGGTTCTTACCGAAACCATTAAAGAAGAACGCGTAATGGTGACTTTTACAGTAGAGGGCTATTTTCATTATGTATTGGGTGAGGTCATTGAAAAGAAAACTGAAGGTAAAGGAGCAAAAGCGTTGAAGGAGCTACTAGAAAATAACCAGCTAAGAGGCATTACAGAAGGTGTTGAGCAATGTTTAATTAGAGATGTAGAGAGGAACAACTTGTCACGGCTGATGTGGCTTATAGACGAAGGAGGAAAATGTATGAATTTATCTATTTTTCCGCTAGTACATGCTTTCACCAACTTCGATACAAAATTTGTGTTGGACAGATTGCTTCAAAACCCAACAAAAAATGATTTTAGGATACTGAATTATGCGATGGATGACTTATCTGATTTCAACAAGCATGAAGTAAATAAAGAGCTTGCACTATTAATTATAAGTAAACTAAAGGATGATATAAACTCTATTGAGAAAGCCAATTTACTGTTAAAATCCGTTTTAATTCTTTACCCTCAACTACCTAACCAATATGATCTAATTATTCAAAGACTAATTGATTTTACATCTCAAAAGAAATCTGCACTTTTGTCTTATTTGATGGGGAGTAAATTGGCTTTACTGAGAGAATATGAACTTGCAATTCCACTGCTGAAAAAAGGCGCTAAAGTAAAACCTTATGCAAATAATTTGATTGGCCTGTCCTACAATAACTTATCAAGATATAAATACGCATTCCGTTATATTAACAAATACTACAAATATGCAATTGAAACAAATAATTTAAATGGAGAAATCCTATACAATATGGGAACTTCCCATTTTGCTTTAGGAGAAATTGAAAAAGCACTAAAACTAGCAAAAAAGGCCATTGAAATTGAAGAACGGAATTTAGGAAATTACGACCCATCTTTTGCCACCACATTAATTGGTTATGGACAAATGCTGAACAAAACAGATGCTCTTGAAAAAGCTCAGCCGATTCTTTTAAAGGCATTAAAAATAGTAGACAATACAATGAGCTACAATGATCCGGTAAGGTTTGATGTTTTATTCTCTATTGCATCTAATTACATGTACCCAGAAGGACAAAAAAGCTCGGAAAACATAGACTTATCGATAGAATACTATCAAAAAGCACAAGAAATTTTTTCAGATAACGATGAGCAAGAGTTAGATCGAAATCCTGAGTATTTTCTATTGATTCAATACACTGAAAAAGGGTGGTTAATGGAAGAAGAAGGAAAAACGGATGAAGCAATAAAATTTTACAAATTAAGTATTGAAATTGGGGAACGATTAAATCTTCTTGATATCCTTGTTCCCGCTCAGACAAGTTTGGGCAAATTATACAATGAGAAGAAACTTTATGCAGAGGCAATTGAATTACTTCAAAAAGCAACCAGCAACGGTTATTATCAAAATCAAGAATATGACCGGAATCCTTCATTTTGGCTAGGAAAAAGTTATTATCAGCTTGGCTTTAAGCAGTACAATAACAAAAGTAATGAATACTTAAAGTCTTTTAAACTGGCGATAAAATATCTGAAGCCATGGAGAAATAAAATCGGGAATGAAGATTGGAATAATTATGTGAATTCGATTCTGAACGAATTAATTAAAAAGCCAAAAAGTTAACTTAACAACCTTCAGAAAGGTAACATCTAGAATTAATTGAGTCTAAGTGTTTAATAAGAGGAGTCTTGTGAATCAATAAAATCTGTCAATAAAAGAAAAATTGCAGATCCCACAAATGCACAAACAGCACTATTTATATATACCGTTGGACTAAAATCCATACTTTGATTTAAAACAAGCACACCAAATATACACCCAATAAAAGATATCAAAATGGTATAGACAAATGGACCTCTCATTCTTAAGTGCCCTGTCGTAACCCATAAATGAAGTGAAGTAAAACCAATGGAAATTGCTAAAATCATAATAAACTGATCAAGTTTATTCAATAATATCAGTAATTCTTCGTAATGGGAAAACCCAAATGCAATGGCCAGTACCATTGAAATAACCAATCCACCAAATGACACGATGAAGTTAAAAATCAAAAATAATATGGAAGTAGCCACGAAAATACCAAATAGTAAATGAAATATACTATAGTCCTCACCCTGAAATATTTTCATGGTCCATAATACTCCAATAACTGAGCCTATAATTCCTAAAATTGAATTGATTAAGAAATTATGGTTATTATCCCAAAAGGCATTGACCAATCCGCCAATTACTATTCCGAATACAATAGTTCCCATTAAATAGTATTGCTTTAATCTTAAGAATTCAATTGTATTTCGATCCATAAAAAAATAAATAAGAGCAACAAAAACGGCAATTAAGGAAATACGATAAATGACCTTAATAAATTTTGACGCCCCCTCTTTAAGATCTTCTTTTCTAGCAGTATGATCAATTTTTTCTTTGTATTCAGAGATACAATCCATCAGGCTTTTCCCTGTTTTTCGCATCTTCTTTTTAAAATCATATAACAGTTTATCAGCACTTGAACCTTCTATTCCTAATTCGTATTTAATGACTTCAATTTCAGTATACTCTTCTTCCATGGTTCAAATTTTATAGGAAATATACCAATTTTTTATCAGGAAGTAATACTAACCTTAAAGTTTTTCATTTATTAGCAATTCAATCCTTCTAAATGAGATTAACTAAAATAGTAAACATTTGAGAAGACTTTGACATATGTAATATTAACTAGGGCATTACTCCAAAACAATACCTACTAATCTTTTCTATTTCAAGAAAAAAAAGTAAATTCACATCTATGAATGGAAGACTTTATGAAGGTAGTGGTATGATTATATTCTTGATACTTGGTATTGCCGCTGCAGTGTTGCTGTACTTTTTTACCTCAATATTCTGGCCTTTTATTGTACCCGTGATTCTAATCTTTAAACCGTTAAAAAACATGCTTATTAGTGGTTTAATTGGGCTACTATTATTTGCTTATTTCATTGTTGATATTGAAATTCCACTATTTCCGTCTGACTTTTATTTTTATGGTAGCGATGCTATATTAGGAGAAAACAATTTAGTTTTTGTGCGAATAGCTAACAATGTTGGATTGGCTATTAGTATATTTATGATTTATTTATTTATTAGTGAAAGACTTAAACGCCATGTATCTGTTAAATAGTGCACTTAAAATTAATAACGCTTTTCAGAAAAGGGTGAATACGCTAAATGAAGAGTTAGCGTATGATTTTTACAAAGAATATCTATCACAAAACAAGGATATTAATGGATTCCCTACTTTAATCAAACTGGGTAACCTCGTTAGCTCTTACCACACTTTTCCATGTTTGTTGAACACCACAAAAATGAACGGTATTGCATTTCATTTAAATGAAACCAATAGAATAGAAGTAAACCTAACAATGGAGCATATAGCTCTTCAGATGGTCGAACAGCTAAAAGAAGAGTATTGTGAAATTACGATAATTGACCCACTTAATTTGGGATCCAATTTTAGAAACTTGAGAAGACTGCATAAGAATATTCTCAAGGATAAGGTCTTTGAGCAGGAAGAAATAGAAGAATGTATAGATAAAAATTATCAAGATAGCGTTGCCGTTATAAATGAGTGTCTGCTGCATTACAAAAACATAGAAGAATATAATACAAAATCAGGCCACAAGCAGGCTTTAAGGATTCTTTTAATTGCTGACTTTCCGCATTACTTCCGAAATAGTATGAATAAGCTTAATACTATTTTAACGAATGCCCGTGACGCTGGAGTCTTGGTGTTGATGTCTGTTAATCCTGAAATTGATAACGAGTACTTTAAAAATGAATTCGATAATATTATGGATCAGCTAGTTGTGCTAAATGAGTTCAATGAAAATGACGATTTATATAAGATTACGAATATAGATAATTCTAAATTTTACAATGATCAGTTTACAGTTAAGCTAGACAGAAGAGATATTAACCCCGACAATCTTTCTACAAAAGTCTTAAATATAAACAAAGCATACGCCGCAAAAGAGAATACAGATTCATCGGAAGGAGGATTGCGTATTCCAATAGGGAAAGCCTCAGGAGTTACTTTCTATTTTACATTAGGACATAATTCCGGTAGTTTTTCTGCCATTATTGGTGGTCAGTCCGGAAAGGGAAAAACTGTACTTCTTAATAATATAATAGCAAAAGGTATGGAAGGTTATGACGAAAAAGAGTTGGCATACGCTATTATTGACTGTTCAGGAGTTGGTTTTCAACAATTCATTGAATCAAAACGTGTCGTTTATTTCGAAAGTTCCAGTGATCAAAAAACATGTTTCTTTAAGGTACGGGAATTGAATGATGAACTAAAGAGAAGAGAGGAACTTTTTAAAGCCAAAGGAGTTGATGATATAGATAAGTATAATAAAAACCAAACTGAAAAACTGCCGCGATTGATTATTGTTATAGATGAATTTCATGTACTTTTTGGGGATGAATCTTACACCATTAAGGATGATGAGGGATATACTCTAGAACATATTGATATTAGAAGTGAAGTGAATGAAATACTTATAAAGAGAATCATACGTATTGGAAGAAAGTTTGGTGTCCATTTGGTTTTAAGCACACAATCATTGGACGGAATACCGGCAGATATTCTGAACAATATACCACTTCGTATTGCATTAGGAATGACACGTGAAGAGTCTTATACCTTTTTAGAGACGAGAAATGACGCTGCCGAGAATCTTGATGCTGGTGTTGCAATTTATAATTCAAAGAATGGAAACAAAAACGATAATAAGATAGTGAAAGTATATCACATAAAAGAGGAAGAGATTGAACGAATTGTAAACCTGTAAATTGACTATTGACATGAATTACATCGATTATATAAACAGTACGTTAACAAAGAAATCTTTTCTTGGTCAATTACAACAATCTCATTCTAGCTGGCAACGTGTAATTGAAGTGATTCGTTCAAATGAAGCTAGGTATATAAAACACAAAACTATATACAGTTTTTTATTTGAAAAAGTTGAGGACTACAGAACAGGAGATATCACTCTAGGTGATTCGGAGATCAAGGAATTTCATCAACTTATTGATACAATTAACAATAAGCTGAATACACTTGAACAAAAAACTGCGCATCAGATTTCAAGTGCGGCATTAAAAACTACTGATGGTATCTACCAAGCAAAAACACTTCTCTTACGTTGGAAAAACACCCAAAAACATATTGAAAACACCATGCCTTATGATGGAATCGATGATGCAATCAGCAAAATAGATTCAATAAAAGATACGTACAACAAGTTCATTAAGGTAAAGGCGGAGATTGAAGACAATAAAGAATTATTGTCTCAGTTTCGAGGTGTGCAAGCTGACCTTTCTCAGACATATTCTATGTGTCAGAATGCTAGTCAAGTAGATAGTCTAGAAAATAAACTAACCTCAACTATCGGGATACTAAAGAAGTACATAAGCTTGGAAAAGGAATTTCAAAATTCAAAAAAGTATGCAACTGAAGAGGACGCTAATAAAATTCAGCTAATCTTAAAAAAGGCGAACGAAGATTTTAACACAGAGCAGATTAAAAGCCATATTGATGAATTACAATTATTGGTAAGTTCAATCCCTGTTAAAGCAAGAAACCATAAGATTTTCATTGCAAAGGTTATTGCATTTGCTGTCAGTGTAATAATTTTTGTTATTCTAATGATATTATATATTGTACCCTTTTTCGGTCCCAACATATGGGTAACCCCAATTATATTAACAGTTTTAATTGCAGCGCACAAAAAGAAAATAATTTTTAAAGATAAGTAATGAGGAATATTGAAAAAGAAATAGAGCTTTTAAAACAAATGATAAAATTTAATCTAGAAATGGTTGAAGGTTTTGAACAAAGTTTAAAACAACAAAGAAAAGTAATAACCCAACTTGAACAACAAGGGATGTCCAAAAGAACCATTAAACAACTTGAAGACCATCATAGAGACAATAAAGTAAGGTTGAATCAGGTAAATTCTCAAATATTAAATTCCCAAATACCTAAAATGAAAGGTATTATAAGAGACCTAGATCGACTTAAATAGAAAACTAATTCTGATAGGGAATAAAATTAAACGTATTCAAAAACTTTCCCTATCAAAAAAGCGTTGTACGTTACAAATGCAGGAGTTAATTTGCATTTATTTTCAAATAGCTTTAAATAAAATAATTAGTACTTTTAATGTTAAAATAAAAATTATGTCAGAAAGAGATATAGAAAAAACCTACTCCAACAAAGAATTTGTAGAAAAACTAAGAAGATTAGCCGACAGTATTGAAAAAGGTGAAAACTTTAGAATAATGGTAGACAATGAGGCCATTTATGTTCCAGACCGAGCTACGTTTAACATAGAACATGAAAGAGGTGATGGTGAAAATGAAATAGAGTTCCAGATCAAATGGAAGGATGAGTAACCCATAAATTAGACTGAAACCACATGTCTAATAGTCCCATATGTTCTACTCACAAGTAAATCATGAGGGCCTTCTTCTTCAATACCCTCAATAGATGCATCAAAAAGACAAATATAGTTTTGAGAGTATTCTACTAAAACACCTGTCATTACTACTTCTTTATCCTCATAGGCTTCAACAACAACATTTTCCCCAATAAACCTTTCCCAAATAGGTTCGTATGAATTACCCGAAAGAGAACTTTGTGAATCCCCTTTTAGGCGTTCTACATGCTTAGCATCACTGGCAACAACTTTCATAGGCCCCATATTTTTTGCAGAGGCAATAAGAGCACCTACAATTTCTGCCACAGCATCCTTAGCAGTAGCAAAAACATTACTCATTTTTCTTTTCAAACGTGTATAAATTCCTGGTTTTAAGGCTTTATTTAAAACCTTATCTCTTCGTTTTTTTTGAGACTGATCAAAGTAACTGTGCAATCGTAAAACCAATTGCATATTTTTAAATTCATTTTTATATAAAATGAAATTTTTCGTTCTTTTCTGGTCAGGTTGTTGAAAATCAATAATCAGCGCGTTAGACTCTACCTCTACCCTCCCCCAAATAGTTTTTTCTTTGGCATTGTATATATGAATGAAAAAATCATCAATTTTAACCAGACATCTGTCTTTTTTTCTCCCCTTTATAAAAGCACTAAAAAAAGAAACAACAATAATCGATATTATAGTAATGCTTAATGAATCCATATGTAAATACTATTTTATGAAGTGTGAAATTAAGAACAATTCATTACAACCTCCAATTTAGTCAGCAAATCTGGAAAAATTAAATGTATATTTGATTTTATGACTAACAAAAAAAGCGGAATCAAAATAATATTAGAATCCAATCCAGATTTACTCTTAATAGATTTATTTATAAGAGGGATACTACTTATTATTCAGTGTATCATTTTTTCGTTATTTCATGATCGGGATGTTGAAATTCCAATATCTGCTTTAATTGCAATCCATGGAATAACCTTACTGATTTACCTTTATTTAATTAAGCGCAGAAGTGTTGGGATAAAAAAATATATAACGATGCGTTCAAGGTCTTTCAGGCCAATAAAATCGATAAAACAAATAAAAATTACGCCCGCTGAAGACAATGGAAGGTTTTTGGTCTTTTCATTATTATGTTCCTTATTTATAGGAGCAAGCTTCGCATTATCTCATGGAATAAATATTGACGAAAAAATGAAAATACCGAGTGTAGTAATCTCAACATTTACAAGCATCCTTGTATCTCTTGTAATTCTTCGTATTTATAAAGCATATTTTATAAGCAATAAAGTAGATCAATTTGAAATTAACAATACAGTAAGCTCCGCGACACAATTAAAAGAATTTCAAGAATTCCTTGAGAACAAAGAGGATGAGGAAGATGATTTACATTTTAAAAATGATGACTGGATTATTGAAATTGATAAGAAAATAAAAGAGTATCGAGTTAGAACGGAAACGTTTCTAATTGAAAGTGTTTTTCTAGGGGCATTAACTTTCTCAGCGTTTCTTACCATTGTAGGACCTGAAGGAGCAGAAGCCATGAGCAACATTGATTTTCGTTCGCAATTGGACACAATATTCGAACAAATAAAACAGCTAAATTTAACTGAGCTCTTTGGTGATAAGCACAACATCGACCATTTGTATATTTTAATTGCGTGCGGAAGTATTATTTGCTCCGTCTTTTACATAGCCGTTCTTATAAAAAGATATCCTATTATTCGAAATATTGAATCATTAGCAGCAAGTGCAGAAAAAGCAAAAATTTGGAACAAACGCGAAGAAGACATGGTGCTGCTTGAGTCACAAGCTGAGGTTAAAGACGATATTCAAAAAGAAGTAGTTGAAAACATAATAGGTAAACGCTTAAAATATTCCAACAGTATTCAAATTAAACTAGCCGAATGTGAAGAAAAGAGTGTTGAGATAGAGTCCAAAATTAAATTAATCTCAATGCTCAGAATAATAGGACTTTATATCTTTTTTAGCGTTTTGTTTATCGGGTCCTTGATTATCCATCCCGTTTTATGGGTTATTTTAATATCGATTCTATTTTATGCTATACTGACTGCAAAAATAATTAATATCGATTTTGGAAAGAATAATTTTATCAACTGGCTAAAATCGAGGTTAGTGCGGAAAGCTGATTGATTCAGTTAAATTTTTGAAACTATAATTCTTATCAAGGTTAGTGTTTTAAATAAAAGTTCTTAATTTAACATACCATATATAATTATTATGTTCAGATCTATTCTTTTACTTTTTTTACTTGTTTTCATTTTTGGCAAAACGGAAATTCCTGCACAAGCAACAAAGCATCAAGACGAAATAAAAGTTGAGGCATACCTAAGACATAGTAATACGTTTTTATGGTATGCTCGGCACCGTTCAAATGCTCTAGAGGAATTTTCTACTGCAAAAACATATCTTGATTCAGCTACAAACCTTCTTAAGAATAATGAAAATGTTTCTAGCGAAAACCACAAACTCCTAGTTAAAAAAAAGAATGCGCTTGATACTACTATTACCAATGCACTTGCTATAACCATTGATAATTTGAACGGAAGATACCCGTTATACATGGATGTTATTGGCCAGGATTCTGACTTAGAGTTTGTTGACGAAGCTGAAGAAATAGCGTTAGAAAAAACTTTACACGAATTAATCCAATTTTCTTATAAAATACCGAGTAAACCGATTAATGAAATTATGCATTTTTCAGTAATAACTGGACTTTCAAAGAATTCAGGACTTGAAGAGATAGCACAACAATTTCTTACAAAGAATACAAATTCTTACATTATCAATGATTATGACTTGAATTCCATTTTAAGCACCAATCAAATTATACGACTAAAGAACAATGCTGGCAATAAAACCATATATAAATTAATTGCCGATCGCTTTGCATGTGATAGAATTGGAATTTATTCAATTACCAAGAGAGATGAAGTTAACAATCTGTTTTATTATTCAGCAGAATACAAAACATACAACATAGCGAAACAAACAGTGGACTATACTGCAATGGCCGAAAGTTTCTCTATGGATAGAATTGATGCCTCTCTTAATTTCTACATTCTGTTTTTAGCGATTTTAATTAGTAATCTAATTATTTTACTCTTAATCAAACTAGTCGGGGGAAAATTCGCTAAATGGCAAGATAAAAGCTCAAGTAATGCAGGATTTTGGAGCCACTTTCTAATTAACATAGCATGTGTCGTCTCTTCATTTGTTATAGTGCTTGGATGGTCACATCTATTAGCATATATAGCGCCATTTGAAGGCGCTTTTCATAAAGAACCATTTGTAGTTTTCTGGAGAATTTCCAGTTTTATTTTCACTCCGGTTCTCATCCTATTTATAACCTTCTATGCATTCTCTAAACTACTAAAAAGCGTAAAAGTTTATCGTGACGTAAATTCATTGTTGGCTATAATAACGGGATCTTTATCAGGGCTATTAATTTATGCTTGCTACCTATATGTTTATCGATTTAATGAACTTCCTGACTTGGTTTATATCGCTTCTTTTATTATACCAAGTCACCTAGCCAGTATCTCTTTATCAATTGCTTTAATATCTCTATTTAGAGTAAGTTCAAAACTTCCAGAGTTCAAGAAGTCTCTAGTCATGTTAATAATAAGCTTAGCCGCTATCAGTTATATTTATTATTACCTATGGATAAATCGCGATTATTGCGATTTATTCAAAATTTGGGAGTATGCACTGGTGTCCACTTCGCTTATCCTACTAGCTTTTGTAGTACCAAAAATTATTTTTAATGAATGGATTAAAGGTCTATTTGGAAAAAATAAGCCAGGAACCAAAGCACATGACCAGATTAAAAACAATGATGATTTATTCGCATTATTTAATAATCCCTTAGATCAAAATATAGCCATCAATTTATCTCCGGATAGCTCAAATAAAATAATAGACATTATTAATAGAGGTGCTGACGATAATAGAATTAAAGCTATTTACCTCAAGGACAAAAGGGATGTTGGTAAAACCACATTTATTAAAGAATTTATTATTAAAGAGTGTAATGACAAGGTAAATTTCTTTTATGGTGATTGCGACGAATTTCAAGATGGGAACACTGTACCCTACGAGCCATTCGTGGAAGCATTTGAATCGGTAATAGGAAAGAAAGGAACTAGTAATAGCAGTGAAAAATCAATGACTAACTTCATAACCCAATTAGGTGAAATCGAAGGCTTTGGCATTTTAAAATCATTTGCAGGAGATGACACGATTAGTGAAGTTAAATACGAACAACAAGATTTGCTAGAAGTTCTCTTTAAGGTAATTGCTAAATCAACTGACTTTGGACCAACTGTAATAATTTTTGAAGATATACAATGGATGGACAACCGGTCTTTTGAATTACTAAAAGCATTAACCAAAAAATTAAGTAAACTAGAAGGTAAATCAAAATTAACTTTCATCTATACTTCTTCCGAAAAAGATGAAGCTGATAATGTTACTGCGCCAATTGAACAGGATGAAGTGGTAAAAGGTTTTATAAAAAATCCAAAAGAAATAATGGATCCTACTCATTATTCTGATTTAGAAAAAATAAATATTTCCGAAACAAGACAACGACCAAACTATTTTTCCGAATTAAAGAAAAAAGCCAATTTAGAATGCAACCAGTTAGACGAGGGCTTAATAATCAGGTACATGACTGAAGCTGGGATAACAACCCCTTCTATGGTCCAATATTTCTTGGGAAGCTGTGTAAAACAAGGTTTGATTAGTTTACACGGTAACGATATAGTTGTAAAAGAAAATGCGGATTTCAGCACAATTGCCTACTCGAATAAAATTAAAAACCATTACTATAATTTACTTGATTCATTAGACGAAGACTTGTTAAACATTTTAGAAACAGCAGCATATATAGGAAATGATTTTGAAGCAACCATTGTTGGAAAAGTATGGAAAATGGATAGGCTAAAAATATTAATTCTACTGAGAAAAGCGGAAAAAATTGGCTTGGTCATTGACAAAAGTGACGACGACGATGTTTACCAGTTTAAATCAAAAATAGTAGTGAAGCAATTAAGAGAATATGCCATTTCTTCTTCTTTGAATTCAAATTCTGATAAAACAGCTATACCGCAGTTGATCAAAGAATATCATAAAAAAATTATCGAGGCTTTTGAAAACCTTTCTGTTGAAAAACAAGAAAATATTGACTACAACATAATATGCTCTATGGCAGAAAGAGCATACGCCTACAGAGAAAACCTCCATGAAAAAGCCTTGAAATATACTGCTCTGGCGTTTACGCTTAGTTTGGAGAAAGGAAACTTGATGAATGCTAAAATCTATTTTGACTATTTCCAGAAAGTTTTAAATGCTAATATCCAATGGAATGATGAATTACTGGTTATTCTTGAGAATGGATTAAGAGTAATGAACGAATCAAGCGAAGGTGCTGCTGTATTGCACTCAGCTGAATCAATATTACTCGACTTAATAAAAATAGATTATCCTATCAATGATACAATTGGAAACATTTATTGCCAATATTTATCAGCAAGTAATAGTGCTAGAACACATTCTTTAAACGAAAACATTCTTTCAATTTTCTCCAAAAGCAAACCTTTGTTTTCCGATATAACAATTCAAAACATAACAATCCAAGAAAGCATCTCTGATTTCTACCAATTAACAGATGGGCAAACCAAGGAAAAAGAAAAAATAATATCGACGCTTTCAACATTATTTGCAAAATATAATAACAAAACAGAATACTATGAATTGAATAAAAAAATATTAAATCTATTCTGTAATATCTTCCTACGAGACAAAGATCTTTCGAATAGCGATAAGGTTGGAGAATATTTGCATCAAAATTTAATTACGATTGCAGTTCAGAATAATTTAGTTGCTTCTGAAGACCTAGATATTTTAGTAAAAATTATTCAAAAAGAAACCTTTCCCAAGCTAAGCAATTCAGATAGAGTTTCACTTAAATACATCTCAGGTTATTATCTTGATTTCCTGATAGGATCGAATAAGCATGAAAAAGCAATTCTAATACTACCAACGAATATATATTTGAACGAATCTTTATTAGACATTTTCGGACTTGGTTTAGCTTATGCGAGGCAGGCGAAAATATTATTAAAGCTGAACAAAACTTCTGAAGTTAATGATGCTTATAAAAATGCTGTTATTTACTTTCTTCGAAATCTAAAAAATAATGCTGCTGCCGCCACTTTCAACATATCAATGAATTTAATAGCATGGAAAGATTTCCTAACTAAGAACAACTTCGATTTAAATGATTATCAAAGAATATTATCTGATGTTGAATCCAATGAGGAATTTGATCTGGATTTAATCAAGACCGAAAACAACTCTTTTGCTACAAATGTTAAATCAAACATCCAAAAATTATTAGAAGAAGGCTAACCTCCACTCCTCTTCATACTAAACCCGTTTTTATTTTTCGATCCAATTTGGAAGTTCATCTAGTTTATCTAGCTCTTTAGCTAATCTTACCGCATCTGAAATGACTGTTTGTGTCGCTTCATGATCCAAACCAAAGTGTTTTTTTCGAAGCTCAGCCGACAGAAGATAATTGTTCAATGCCTTCTTTTTATTGTCCAGTTGTTCATAACACACCCCCATATTGTAAGGGAACCCACCTGCATCCGGGCTGGAAATAAATCCTTTTGTAAAATGTTCTAAAGCTGCTTTGAAGTTTTTCTGCTCCTTTAACCAAAATCCAATTTCAAAATGAGTTTGCCCTGTATCAGGATGTTCTGCACCTAATGTAGCGGTTTCTATTTTTAGTGTCTTCAAAAAACTATCTATAGCCTTGTCGTATTCTCCTTTATTTTTCCAAGCGAGCCCTACATTACTGTAGGATCTAGCTGTGTTGAGATGCTGATCGCCATGTAACTTTAAATTAATCTCCAAAGACTTTTCATAATATTCAATGGCCTTATCATACTTATCATTTTCATTCCATGCATTCCCTAAATTATTGTAGCATAATTCTGTGTCAAGATGCTGATCACCATTTACATTTAAACATATCGCCAAAGCCTTTTCATAATATTCTATGGCTTTATCGTATTCTTCTTTTTTACTTCTATATTCGCCTGCTTTACTCCAAACCAAAATCAAATTATTGTAAGAGTCAACCGTTTCAGGATGCTGGTCGCCATGCACCTTTAATCGAATCGATAGCGCTTTTTCAAAATAGTCAATGGCCTTATCGTACTGTTCTTTATCTCTGTAAACTAAACCTAAATTATTGTAGGATTCTGCCGTATCAGGATGCTGATCGCCATGCACCTTTAAATAAATCGCCAGCGACTTTTCATAATATTCAATGGCCTTGTCGTATCTATCTTGGGAGCAAATAGGACCTCCCAAATTATTGTAGGACTGCGCCGTATTAGGATGCTGATCGCCATACACCTTTAAAAAAATTGCCAAACCCTTTTCATAATATTCAATGGCCTTAGCGTAATCTCCTTTAATATCGAAAACCATTCCCAGATTGCTGTAGGATTTTCCTGTTGAAGGATGCTGATCCCCATATACCTTTAGTTTAATCATCAACCCTTTTTTAAAGTATACATATGCTTTATCATATTCACTTTTATTCCAACAATTCATGCCCAAATGGTTGTAGGATCGTGCTGTTGAAGGGTGCTGATCCCCATGGACCTTTAAATTAATAGCCAGCGACTTTTCATAATAGCCAATGGCTTTATCATGGTCATTTTTTCTGCTCCAAACTATCCCCAGATTACTGTAGGATGTTCCTGTTGAAGGATGCTGATCGCCATGCACCTTTAAACATATCGCCAGAGACTTTTCATAATAGGAAATGGCCTTATCGTACTCTCCTTTATTTTCCCAAACCACCCCCAAATTATTGTAGGATGATCCTGTTGAAGGATGCTGATCCCCATGGACTTTTAAATAAATCGCCAAAGACTTTTCATGATATTCAATGGCCTTATCGTACTCTCCTTTATTTTTCCAAACCAATCCTAAATTGTTGTAGGATATTCCTGTATCAGGGTGCTGATCGCCATGTACCTTTAATCGAATCGCCAAGGACTTTTCATGATATTCAATGGCCTTATCGTAATTGGCGTATTTTCTTTCCAGATTACCCATTTCTTCAATAATCGCATCATTATTTATCAATAAGGCGTTCTTTTGAGGGAACTTTTGGAAATAACTTTGCCCTTCTTCTTTATCCAACACCTTAACTGCCTCCAAACCAGTTAGCCATTGGTCTTCGGTATTTAGCGGGTTTAAAGCCATGGTTTGTTTGAGCAATGCTTTCCTTACATGCATTAGCTGAAGGTTTTGCAGCTCCTTAGCAAGTTTATGAATCGCTATCCAATCATTTTCTGAAGGGTCACTCATCAGCGCATGCATAACATGCTTAGCTTCATTGTTCTTTGCATAATGCAATAAAGGCGTAATGCTTAGCTCTAATGCTTTATCGCCCTTATCAATGAGCTCTGCTATCAGATCAATGTTGTCTTCCAGCGCCATATCTACTAAATAAGCCTCCAAAGCACCATTTTTCATCATCGATTCCTGATCTAGTACTTTACAAATCTTCTTTGTATCAAAGTTCTTTTCATTTTTCACCAATTTACCCAGCAGATAATATAGTAATCCTTCTACTGTAAAGCCAATCATAATATTCTGATCCTTTGTATATCTACTCAACCAGCCGGCATACATCAGCTTCTGATAAGGTGCGTTTATTCGGGAATCTGTCAAATAAGCAGAAAGATTTTGATCATTCAGCAAATCATCCAGCAATAGCTCGTTCTTATCGGCATTCCATACCTTCTGAGCAAGTATTTCCAACAGCTTCACCTCTTCGTTGCTAAAAGCAGACAACCAGTCTTTCCAAATATTCAGTAGCTTATTTCCTTTTTTTGGAAGTGGTTTTCCATGATAGGTCTCTAAAAAAATACGTAATATGAGCGGATTGCTAAGCCTGGTATACAAACTGCGGTCGAAACTTGCCAAATCTTTAAAAGCAAACAAAGGTCGGCTATGCTTTTTGTCTTTTTTTACATATGTATTCCATGCTCCTTCCAATTCTACCATATCCATAGGAGACAGCCAGAATGCTGCATCTCCTAAACAGCTGAGCTCTTTTTCACTTTGATGATAGATTGTATTTTTTATTTCAGGATTCAATTGAAATCTGTCCAAGTCATTTTTTGAATTGGTTCTGCAGGTAACTACAAACTTTATGGTTCCCAGATCAAATTGGGAAATTATTGCAGTGATCTCTTTCCAGAGTTCCTTAGATTTAGGTGCCTCATTTAGCCCATCTACCAGTACAAAGGTTGGTTCGCTTTGGGTGCCTGATAAGGCCGTGTATTTATTAATGGCAATGGCATGGTCTATATTCATAAGGTAACAAAGCTCCTCAGAAAGGGTGTTTTTAGCCATTCTTCCTGCTCTTATCAATAATGATGGTAATTCTATGGCGCCATATTGCCGTTGGATCTCGGCCAGTAGATTGGTTTTTCCGCTTCCGGCTTCTGCAGCTATAAAAAAGATGCCTGCTCTAGCTCCAATCCATTCCCTTAAACGAGTTTCCATTTCCAGCCTAGGCTGATAAATACCAGGGATCACCTTCCGTTCGTCCTGGAGTGTTTTTAATACAAACTGATTTTCCTTTTCTATCCTATCTAAAAACAGCTCTTTCCTAAATTCTACTGCGCTAAAGGTTGCTTCCGTTTGTTTATCTTTCAAAATTAAATTCAGTCGCTCCAATATTCTTCCACTAGTAGATTTATCCACCCCCTCTGGACTGAAGAATTTCATGGATTTACCGGTAAATGACTCATAAGAGAGGACCTTAACCTTATCATCAGAGCCCAATGCTACCTCGCCCGGATCAATAAAAAATGGTACTAAAGGACATATGGCATTGTCTTTTCTTTGGATCCATATTTGTTCTTCTGTTTTGGCTACTTCTACCTGTCGGATCTCAGATCCCTGCAATATCCAGGTGTTTTTGCCTGCATTCTTATAGATCGGGTATTCTGCTGAAAAAGAGAGTTTTTCAAGTAATATTTTTAATAACGGGAAATACTTTTCCCAAAGCGGTTCTGAAGTTGCTGCATCCAAAGTAAGCCCATGGCCAAGATACCGATTCCTAAAATTGATGAGCATACCAATGGCAGTTGCCTGTTGTTTAATGATCTGTGGTTCACCCCGAGCATCGATCACCTCAATTTCCCCCTTGTAAAGCTTTTGCTTTTTGCCCGTTTCTATTTCTTCATAATATATAGGGAGTTCTTTACAGAAAAAATCATGCTCATTTTCTTTAAGGTAGTGCAAGGTTTCCCTAATAAATGCATTCCAAGAACCAAATGAGGGCTGTGCCAAGTTCTTGTAAAAAGAAGCAACAACATTCTTGTCTTTTAAAGGACTGTTAAAAAATTCAGTAGCAGTAAGCAAACCCAAGTACTTTAAGTAATTGAGCAAGGTGTCTCTTAATAAATTAATCCTGGTCCATGCATGTTCCTGCTCCAATGTTTTTTCTAGCGGATAGGCAATAATGTAAGGCAAGGATGCTATCAGTGCTCTTTCCTCTTCATTGATTTTTTCAACTGCTTCTAAAGTATTTTGACATAGCGGACAAGGTTTTCCTTCCATTTCAATTGGTAAAGGAGTTTTGGCCATAGCGCAGTTTGGTGTTTTACAAAAAATCATACTTACTTTATTTAATTAAAAAATGTGCTCCTTCCATAACCATCCAATCATCTTGAAGGCCTAAAAACGACATGCGGTCGTGTATTAAATCTTCGTCGTCTAACAAATAGGTTAAAGCCCAATCAATCACTTCATGATTTGAATCGTTTCGTTTATCCAATAAGTGCGTAGAGAGTACTTTTAAATCTTCCTCTATATCAACCTTTACCTTCTTTGCTAAAAAGGCAGCCATTCGAACTTGAATTGTTTCAAATTCCATTTTAACTCCCATGGAGGCTTCAACCAATTCGATAAAATGCTGTTTATCTTTATTGTAAGCAAGTAATAATAATTTGCTTGCATAATCTTCTACCAACTCCTGGTCATGGTCTCTTTGCATTATTCCGCAATAATGATATAGTTGCTCATGATTAATCAATGAAGTTCCTTTAGCTGGATACTCAATATTTAATATATCCCTTATCCAATCAGACAAATCATATTGTAGCATCTCTTTTAGTAGCTTGTTCAAATAGGGCTTATCAATCGGTATATTTTGATTTTCATTTAATGCAATACCAGAAAATTCGGGAAACTTTTTCTTAATCATTGAAAACAGCAGAACATCAGCATATTTATAAGCATTAAGACCAATATGCTTCAAAATTCCAATTACTTCGTTTACATCCAATCTATGGTAAAACGACAATCCCAAACATGCATTTACAGCATAATTAAAATCATTTTGAAAGGATTGTAACGCTTCGTTTTCAGTAACAGCAGTACTTCTTGTACCAAACAGCGTTTCTCCAAGTATCGCAACACCTTCATTTCTAAAAGTTGCTAAGAAATGAAGGAAAGTCCATTGAACACTAAACTGATGGTCTTCCGTATGGTTAAGATCAATGATTTGACTCTCAAAAGAATTTTTCTGATATGTATTTTTGGAGGAATTGAATATACCTTCGGTTTCATTCAAGCTCACAACATCTATGGCGTGAATCAGTTCGTGTAATACCGTACTCCTAAATTCCGTAAATTCAGGATTATCATCATCTATATACTCTTTTAAAATTGAAATAACAGATGAATAATATATAGAAAAACGAAAATTACTTTGTGTAGATAACGCGGGTGTAAAACAAGCTAAAGTAACATGTGTGTTGCTGGTTTTAGTCTGTTGCAAGTCTACTCTAACGCACAAATCATCTGTTAAAAAAGAAGATAGTTTGTGTAATTCCTCTAAAAAGATTTCCTCTATCAGTAGGCGTAAATCTCCAAAATAGCTAGAACCATTAGAAATATCAAAATTTAACATTTGTTCAACTCCAGCAGCATCACGAATTTCTACTTTAACATTTTCCATACATCTAATTACCTCTATATCCAAGCTAAATCAATTTCCGATAAATCTGCTTCAGGATAACCGTATCGATTTACCAGTTCCTTTTTTCGACAATTCAATCGCATTGGAATTCATTAAATATCCTAAAATTTTATCAAATTTTGAAGAATATTCTTGAATATATTTATTGCTTTTGATGTTTGCATTAACGATAAAAACTTGTTATGTATGAAACCTATTTACGTTAATGCAGTATGTTACTATGGAAAATTGTAAAATGGTTAATTAAAAAATTAGATGAGGTAATTATTCCAGCTACAATAAATACAATAAAATGAAAGAAGAAAGAAGGAAAGAAAAACTTATTTGGGTGGGGGATCATGCAAATGAAGTTTTAAAAAAAACAGATAAAAATGTGCTATCGTTTTACGAAAATGAAGTGCTTTTGTTTGAAAGAAATAAAAATGAGCTTGAACCAGAAAACAATACAACATATTTGGATGAGTTTTATCCAATGATCGATAGAGAATATAATGTAGAAGATTTGAATAAACCGGTGTCGACCTATTTAAAACACATAAAAGCCAATTCATCCGAGGGCCTGATAATAGGCGATGGTTGTGAAATATTGTTTCAAGCTGTTGTAAACAGTAGTTTTAATAGTAAACTGTCGTTTGCAATTGAAGAGCTCCAGCAAGATCTTCAGCAGGTCGAAAAAATTGAAGAAAAAGATAATTTTCAACTAGCCGACCTGAGTAATAAAAATGTTTTATTTCTGAAAGATGGTTTCCTTTTTTCTGACATGATCGAAGAATCAAAGGCATCGAAAGAAATTGCTCAGAAAGGCTTTAAAAACGCACTGTTTGTAAATACTGAATTAAATAATTTAAACGAATTTTTATGGAACTATCATGAAGGACTGGATCTAGCAATAACGAAATCAAAAGACATATCACTGTAATTAATTAAAAACCCATAATAAAAATATGAAGAACAACTTTGTTATAAATGAAATTTTAAGACGTCACGAAAGCCATATTAGAATGGTTATTCATAAATACTTTAAGAATAAGATGGAGGCTGATGATGTTTTCCAAAACGTTATTTTACACATTTATAAAAAAGTTGAAAACTTGAATCACAAAACCGAAGAAAAATTTACTTCCAAAGGGTTTATAACTACTATTATTAAAAACTTCTGCATCGACATTAAACGTGCTAATTCCAGAAGTAAAATTATAGACATTAAAGAAGATGCAGTTTTTGCTTCAAAAAATTCTATAACGCAACATGACAATTCTTTCGAAAACAGTTTTTTTAAAGACTTGACTCCTGTAAACATTGAAAAAGCGCTATTGCAACTCAAAGAAAGAGATAGGCAATTAATAATATTGCGTTTTTACAAACAAAAGAGCATTAAGGAAATTGATTCAATAATGAATAAAAAAAATAGTGCTGTTTACATTAAAAGAGCTCTAGAGAGTTTAAAGAAGACTCTTGGACTCAAAGAGCTTCCAGAAGACTTTGATGGCTTTCTCATAGAAGAATAGCCTACATATATACAATTTCGTATAAATATCTCTACTTCTTCTTTCAGATTACTTATATTAGAGTTGGGTAAAGTGTATTACTATATTGCAGCGTGAATGTTAACGCAACAAGTAAAACATTAAGGATACCTATTTTTATTAAAAACTTACCTACAGAGTTGAACTAAATCTTTTGTATAAAAAGTTTTTACTATTAACCGAATGATATGATAAACTTTGAAAAATCGTTAAATACTGCAAATAATTTATACTTAGAAGAAAACTATCAGGCTTCGGTTAGGGAAAGCGGGACTTTACTTGAAAATTTATTAAAGCAGTTATTAAATAACATCCTCTTAGGAAAAAACAATGAAGACAAGCAAGTAATAATACAAGCTGAGTCAAAAGTGGGAAAGGGAAAGACAACGATTTCCTCAATGGGAATGGGACAAGTTATCGGAGTTTTCAGATCATGTGATGGATGGAGCATTGTAAGAAAAATGGTAAAGGATAATTGCTCTTTTGTAAATAAGATTGATTTTGATGAAATGTGCGACCTTAGAAACAGAGCTGTGCATTATCCAGATGAAACAATATCCGCTGAAGAAGCATATGAAGACTTTTACCTGCCGGTAAGGAGAATGCTGCATAAATTAGAATTAATTGGAGATGTAAAATCAAAACCTTCAGCACCGAAGATAAAAACGAAACCTTTAACTAATTGCAAGGCTGACAATTGCAATTATCAATTAGATGAAACGTGGAAATTTTGTCCATCTTGTGGAACTCAAACAGTTCTGTTTTGTACAAATTGTGATGAAGAATTAAATGCAAAAATGAAAATTTGTCCATACTGTGAAACTCATGTTACAAAAATTTCGAAAAAGGAACAACAAACAGGTATTGATGAATTACGCATATTAGTTAGAGGAGCCTTACTGGATAATTTCATCAATAAAAGTGAAAAGAAAATTTTGGAATCCAAAAGAATTGAATTGGGTATAACCGAAGAAATTTTTGAAGAAATAAAGGATGAATACTTATCAGATGAAGTTAAAAAATACACTGACCATCTGGAAACCATAGCCATTGACGGAATAGTCTCCAGTGAAGAAAGGGAGTATTTGAATAAAAAAATAGTTCAATTAAAACTAGACCAAGATTTAGTAGAAAAATTAGAAGCAACCTATTTACCGTAATGTATTAATCTACGCAGCCATCTTCAATTCGATATCTATTTCTAGTTCTAAACGTTTAAATTTCCCATGAGAAATGTATTTCATTCTCTTTAAGTTGACTTGAATATCTTCTTGGCGTTCTAATTCCTGGTAATACTCACTACTCCAATCTAACTCTCTTTGATTAACATATTCTTTATGATCGTATATTATTTCTTTTATGCCATATAAATTCCTTTGGTAAAAGAGTTCAAACTCTGTAATATCACAAAATCGTAAACTGCTATTCGGAATATCTCCATAAGTCATTACATATAAATCATCAATTTTATCTGCTCTCGTTTTAAAATCCCTCTCACCTACTCCATCTATAAACCATTTTCTATTGAGTAGGTAGGTATCGATTTCCCAAACATCATATAATTGTTGAATACAGTACATTACATAATCTTCCATATAATAAAAGACTCCTACAAACTCTTCCCATTCATATTGGTCCAACACTATTGGGTACCAGTTTAAAGTAATTAGTTTTGAATTGTGCGCAAAAACTGCATTTTTGAAACCGATACCTTTATTTGTTCCGGCCTTTAGACCATTTTTCTTTATCGAAATTCTATTTCTTTTATACGTTAAATGGTATAAATATCTAGTGGTTTGTATTTCTCTTGAATACGGCATTTTTATTTATTTAAGTATTAGTTTCCAAAGGAAAAACCAATTTGATTCTTCGAATTATGTTGATGACCTATTTCACTCATGCATATTGCTTGTAAAAAGTCATCTTCAACTTCTTCTCCTAACAATATTTTCATCTCGAGGTTTTTAAGAATATTATCCATTTGACCACCACTCAAGTCATAGCTATTAGATATATTTTCCATTTGTTCGTTGGATAAAATGGCTTCAAATTTTGACTTCAGTATATTAACTTGAACTTTTTTTGATGGCTTATCGAACGCTATTTTCATAACAAACCTTCTATCGAAAGCAGCATCCAACGCCTTTTTTAAATTTGTTGTCGCGATTAAAATCCCGTCAAAATCTTCTAATTCTTGAAGCAAAATATTTTGCATATTATTATTCATTTGATCGGTACTTTGAAATACTTCTGTCCTTTTGTTAAGTATAGCGTCTGCCTCATTAAACAATAATATAGGAGCTCTATTCGATTGTTTTCTTACTGCTCTATACTCTCTAAAAATTTTACTTATTTTTTTCTCAGAATCTCCGATATATTTTTGTCTAATATTAGCAATATCAACCATTAAAATATCTCTTTTTGTAATTCTAGAAAGCTGCTTCACTATTTCAGTTTTACCCGTTCCGGATTCACCATATAATAGAATATTCATTCCTGGGGTCACGTTTCTGTTTTTTGCTCTTTTCTGATATTTATTAAAATTTCGATAGCCGAGAACCTTTTCGATTCTCTTTAACTCTTTAGTAAAACCTTCATCAAAAAACATTTTTTTTTCGACACAACTCGAATGTGCAACAAATTTTGAATGAAATGGGACTATTTTTCCTGTTGAATTTACAACAACAATATCCCCTATTAACTTCTCCACAGCTAAATCCGTTAACATAATATTGTCATCCGATAAAAAATCTTCAGCATCATGCTCTACAAGTTTACATTGCACGAGTTTGTGATTTCCGCTTAAGAATGCATTTCTCATTTTCAAGATTTTATCTGAGGAATAGTATAGTCGCTCTAAAATTTCATTAAACGAGGTAGATTCATCATTAGACCTCATTTTCATGTTTACCAAACAACACATTATTACCACATTCTCTATACACATGTTTTTCTTAAGTAGGTATTTCACCTGCGGTAAATTCTCCCCCTCTAAATAAAGTTCTCTCAAGCTATTTAATCGAGCTACAACTTCATATTCACTGCGAACTGGCTTATTCATCATCTCCATAATTTGCTGACTTATATCAGCAAATGATTTCGCCCCTTGTTCCCTATGGATTGTGTCAACTCCTGAAACAATTAAATTAAACACATTAAGTGGCATGTATATCTTAATATCTCTGCGGTTACTGCCCCTCTCAATTTCTATCAATTTCTTTTTTTCTAGAAGTAACAAATCAGCATAATACTTATATATAGTAAGGTTATTTGCCCCTAAAATAGGAGCTATATCAGAAATTGATATTCCGTTGTTATCGTTAACCGACAAACGAAAAATCAAACAAAAGAACAAAGCTTCTTTTATAGAAACCCCAATACGATTAGATAACTTATTCAATTGCTTATTCTTTTGAAAATTATCTAATGTAAATTCTGTATCGCTTAAGGATTCAAAAATTGAAAATAAACTGCCTTCTTCTTGAATTACCTCTTCCATGTTATAGTTTTTAATTTATACTACTATAACGGATAATCAACAATTGCATAACAGATTAATTTAGTATATTGCTTATTACAAATTAAAAAAATTACCATGGGTATTTTCAATGATTTTTCACATAATGATGCGCTAAACAGAGCTTTAGAAAATTTCAGCCAAATTAAACAAAGGTTAAATTTTATCCCCGATTTGGCTTATACAGAAATAGAGAATAGTAATGAGGCATTTCTAGACTTAGGAGTTAAATACAGAGAGAAAGGAGATTTTAAAAAGGCTCTTTACTATTACAAACATTGTATTTTAAGCAGCTTTGAGGAAAGCCCCGACTCACCAGAAATTGCAATTTCCTTTAATGATATTGCATTAATTTTAAGCGATCAAAAAGAAACAAAAAAAGCATTAAACTTTTACAATCTTGCTATTGAAAATAGCCTGAAAAATGGGAATGAGAATACTTCTATTTAGCATAGCTTAAAATCTGATAGCCTCACGAAAATTAATTTTTTAAGGACTCTCTACCTTTTTGAAGTATTTCGCTAGAATCTACTGCCGCTTTGGTTCCTTCAATAATTTTAGCACCTTCTTTTTTAGTTTTATTAAATACATCTTTTGAGAACTCTTTCGTACTCTCAATAAAATTATTTTCTTCCGTCTTTTCTGAATTGTAATCCATTATGTAATATAAACCGCCACCGATTAATATTATGATGATTATCCATTTTAATAATTTCCACATAGTTTTTCTTTTTTGTTTTTACCTATCAACTCATTATTATTTCAATTTCACTTTAGATCCATATCAGTTAAAATTTGCATATCTTCAGTAAATTTATTGTGCCAATCACCTTTTCCCCAGTCTAAACTCACCCAGGTATTACCATTATCATACCTCTTGTCATAATTATCAAGCAGATAAGAATTTTTAAAATCGGAAGGCACCTCAAATTCTGCCCAAGCATGACATTCTGTTGGATCTAAATTACTACATGCTGCCACAAATCTCGATTTTAAACCGAGCTGTTTGGAAAAAGAAGCCATAACTATGGCAAAATCATCACAATCACCAGAATATGCTTCCTTATATTCCTGTCCCAATGTTATAGATGCTGGTCTCCAGGTATCAGGAATACCTTCAGGATCATGCATATACATCCAGTTCTCGTATACATCATCACGTAAAGCTAAGATCTGTTCAATATTTGAAGAATGATTATTTAATATGTCTTCATCTATTAGATTTTTTATTCTTTTTATAACATGGTCTCTTACAATTCCCTCAACCTGTATTCGATCTCCTCCAGTTAAAGTTTCATAAAGAGCTTTCTTATAAGATTCATCGATCACAATGGTAACTGGCTGTTCAGGGGCTGGTTCTGGTGAAGGATTCGGATATGGATCTGGTTCAGGTATAGGATCTGGTTCAGGTTCAGGTATAGGTAAAGGATCTGGATTAGGATTAATAATTACCTCTGGACCACTATCCTGTTTAGCCTGTCGCATTCTTTTTGTGGTTCTTGTGCAACTGACTATTAAAACCATGAAAATAAAATAAACAACTATTCTTTTCATAAACACTATTTTATAATTGAAGGATTAATTTTTGGTATGATCTGTATTGAAAAGCGTTTATTATTATCTTCTATTTCTTCATCTCTACATTCTCCTGTATATCCGCTTCCAGCAATAATATATTCTGCACCAACATCCCTTAGATCAATTCCATGTGCCCGCCATAATTCATCTACGGCTAGAGCTCTTTTGTAACTTATGGAAAAACCTGCTGGATCATATTTAGGAATCGAAAAATTCCATGTATTGGCCATATTACCTTCAATGACCAGATAAAACCCCATCTTCTTCGCCTTCCCAGACACAGTAGTGGTATCCTCACTTTTATTTAATTCATTGAGCATGATCTTTATTTCTCTTCCAACTTCAATCGTTTTATCTATGTATTCATCCTTAATTATAGATGATAATGGAAGAAAGATAGATTTTCCTTTAAAGGCCTTTACAATGTATTTATTACAACCTTCAAGGTATTCAAAAACATCACTGTTCCTGAGTTTATTAACCTGTTCATCCATTTTTTCTATTTCTTTGAACTTTATTGCATCTACTTCCACTTTCTTTTTCTCTTCTTCCAAGAATTCTTTCTCTTCTTCCAAATCCTTCTGCTTTTCTTTTAGAGCAACAACGGTTATTACAAAAAGTACCAGCATAATAAAGAATAGACTGGTCATCAAATCGGCATAGCTTGGCCAGAAAAATCCTGATCCTTTTTTCTTACTTTCCATTTAATTTAATTTTTAGTATCACCGGTTTTTTCCCCGAAACCAAAAAAATTCTTTATTTTATTTACAATGATTGTTGACCGATGCTTAAACGTGTTATGCTTGATTGTTTTTAAAGAACTATCGGATCTTTTAAGTGTCTTATTCATTTCTGAATAATGCTCTTTCACTTTGTTATGATGTTCAGTATTGATTTCTTGATATGAAGTAATGTTTTTATCTATAGATTGCAGATACTCCAAATTGTTCAAAGCAGATTTACTTTGAGACAACGTCTTTTTTAAGAGCTCATATTCATCCACAGTAAAATTACTTACCTGATCTGTAGTGTTTTTAATATTTTTCTCCAATTCCTTAAATACATCAGTAATAGAGACTCCTACATCAACAATTGAATTGTCAACAAAATTCTTGTAATCTTCTAGGTTAGTAAAATGCTGACTTAAAAAGTCCATTAGTTTTTTATTATCAGATATATTACCTTCTATATTCTCAGCAATATCCTTAAAATTATCGGTCCTGTTCAATATCTCTGTGGATCGTAAAGCAAGCTCATTGGAATTGGCTACAAAAGTATTGATGTCCGATAGGTATTTATTAAATACCTGTATATTATCTGTGCTGCTCTGTAGCTCCTTCATTACCTTAATGTTATATTTGGCAATCTGTACTACGTCCATACTCTCAATTTTATCTAGTGTCTCCTTTTGGACTGTAAGTGTTTCTCTGTTTGAATCAAATATAGTTGACAATCCATCCAGATTTATTCTAAGCTCTCTGTTGAACGTAGAAAGGTTCACCTGTAACGATTCGAAAGTAGAACCCATGTCCTTGTTAAGTACAGGAAGAAGATTTACTTGAATAAAAGTATAGAAGTCATTTTTTCTAGACTCTATTCTGTTTCTGGATCCACGGAACACCCCTCCAGAATTGATTATGGTAAGCATAAGACCAGTAAAGCTGGCGATCATGGCTATTTTCACCCCATCAAGTAATGGGGAAATGGAACCGATTCCATTATCCTTAACAATATCGCTCAGAGAGCCCATACCAAATAAACCTACAATAATACCCAGCATTGTACCCATTAACCCAAGGTATAAAGGAACTGATATGGTAAGATTGATCTCTTCCTCTAATGCATCAGAATTTCTTTCCACAATATCTTTAATTAAATTAAAATCGGATGATGCATTGCGATTTCTAATAAGATAGGTGTTAATGGAAATCAGTATATTTTCAAAAACAAGATCAACCTCTTCGCTGCATTCAATGATGTTTACCTTGATAAGATCAGTTCCTTCCGTATTTAATTTATAGAACTCTGTATTATGAAGAAATGTCTGAGGATCTTCTTTTGTTATTTCATCATAATCAATGGTGAGCTGGCTCATATTAAATGAATCAAGGCTCGGAATAACATTTTTATAGATCTTTATCTTTTTACGTGTTTTTAAAAACATAAATACCTGAATAATCAGAATAGATAGAACAAAAATAAATTCTATATACTCAACATAATTACTCAAAAAATTAGTTTCCTCCATTAAGTATATATTTCATTATTGGTTTATGTTGAACTCAAAAAATGGGATCAACTGTAAGTGATCTTGGCCTTAACAATTGTCGTCCAGAGACCATTTTTCAACTCCACAGTACCTTGATTATTCGTGGTTATTGAGGAACAATTATCATTAAAAGAATTTAAAGGGTCACAGCAAGGTTCAATATACTTATGTGGAGTTTCTAGTGCCTTTTCCGGGTTTGTTATTTTAAAGACAGCAGTTGTATCAGAAGTTTTTTCGAATTCATATATTGAAGTTTCTTTGCGGATTGAATGCACGTATTCTGCCTTAAAATTACCATCATCATCGGGAGATGCCATATAAAAGATCTCTTTAGCTTGCGGTTTATCTATTGTAAGTGGTATTTCCGGACTTTTTTCTTCTTTAGGAGCAGGAACGCTTTGTTTAGATTTTAATGCATTAATTTCTTCCTTAAGCGCAGAAACACTTTTTTCCATATTTTTTACTTTCCGATTTGTTGCATCAAGTAATTCATTATCCCAGTCTGTTTTAACCTTAGTGCTTCTATTTTTTTTATTATCCATTTTAATTTGAGCAATTCTGGATTGCAATAAAACAAATAAACCAATTATCAATAAAATAGAAATGACATCTATCTGGAAAGTGAACCAACTTTCTTCTTGGGAGGCTGAATCTTGCTTATTGCTTTGACCTTCTTCAGCAGTTTCTGAACTGCTCAGTTCAGGTTCTTTAGGATCTTCACTACCAGACTTACAACTTTCAACTAAACCAACAATTTCCTTAGTTAAGTTCTCAAAACTTTCTGGTACCTGTCTATCACTTTTATTAATAAACTCAATTAGCTTTGAAAACCCTTCTTCAGTGCTATCTTTCTTGTTTATTATTCTTTGAAATTTATCATTTTTCTCTTTATTTTCGAGACCCCAATCTTTAAGAACCCTAAGCTCTTCCAACAATGTAGAAGTGAATTCTTCCTTTTCAGTAATACTATTTTTAATTAGTTCATAATTCAACTCTTTACTGTGAACAACAGTAGTCCTGCCATTATCATCTTTTTTTGTGCAAGAACATTTGTTTTCAAAAAAACCCGTTGACCCGTTTACATCACTCTCCTGTATTGATCTATAGACAAGCTTCGCAGTGATTAATTCAATTGTCTGCTCCAAATCCAATTCCGACTCTTTTGTTTGTTGGGCTTCAACAACATTAAGCGACAGACTAAAAACAACGATGAGTAAAAAAATAAATCTTAGTTTCATAGGGCAAAATAAATTATTTTTTAATACTTGTTAGCTCATTACGAATATCTTTAATTAAGCCGATTATTGGGTAAAAGAAAAAAGTTTCACTTACAGTACTATTATCGTCAGTAACCTCGTCCAGCTCCTTATTATAATTGGTTCCTTGAACTATATAATCCTTTACATTTGTGTCTATTCCATCTCGCAGTATTTTAATGGAAGCTTCAGAAACACCAAAAAGATCTTTAAAATTTAGCTCCTGATTCAAGGATAAAAAGTAACGATTAAATTCCTTTACTTTATCAGCTACCTGATCAAAAATTTCACCAGCACTTTTAACATCATTATATGTTAACTTATCAAACTCCTTACCTTCCAAACCTGTATAGATTTTAAAAATATCTTTTGGCATAACTTCATCATCCGATTTAAATTTTAAACCTCCCTTACAGGTAAGCTCTTTAGGAGATTCTGGCTGAGTAATTTTAAACTTGTTTGTCTCATACTTTTCACCATAAACATCCTCAAAAATTTTCTGAGAAAGATCTTGTAGGTACTTTTTATCTGAAGTTATGATATTTAATACCTTAGAACCCGTCCCACTAAAAAATAGGTCTTTGGGTTTTTCAATATTTTTTGCTTTTGTAATAAGCGCAACATGATAAATAATAGAAGTATAAAAATATAGAAAAACGACCTTAAGGTCACCGTCCTTTGCTAGCATTTTACTGTACGAAAATTTATCGGCCTGATCCCTTTCTACTTTCGGATTGTTCTCAATAGAAAATAAAAAAGAATTGATGTCTTCTGACCGTTTTTTACTGATCACATCATCCAAAGCAAAAGACAATTCAGTCAGCTTATTTGCTTTTAATAATTTTTTAAATTCAGGAATGTATTTATTTAAAATACCATTTTCCGGAGCAATGCCTTGCTGAAACCCATCTCCAAAAAGGGTGTTTGCTGCCATTTTGAAAGAGGTCATAAATTGAGGGTTCCCTTGTTGAAAAATTACTACATCGGTAGTTCCACCACCAATATCTACTCCTACGGCTGGCGCAGACATTCCTCCTCCAGGGAATTTATGTTTGATATGGTAGAATGGAGCTAATGACTCCGATATTCTAGTAGGTGTTGGTGAATTTGGAAAGTAATTTTTAAAAGTTTCGTTCCAGTTCTGGGTTAAATCCCCAATCCTTGCACTACTCATACTTGATGGAAAAAACCATGTAAGCTCAGTAGAATTTGGGTCTCCTCCATTTAAAAGCACCTTGGATCGCATCAGCATAATCAGCTCCTCGAAAAAACCTTTTGAGCGAATTTCATTTAATTTTCCTCTTTTAGCCCATTTTAGATTAGGTACAACTTTACCATCTCTCAATGCTATTTTACCATATACAAATGGAATGTTGTAATCGGCCAGGCAATGAGTTGTTTTATCAGGATCAAAATTATTTTTTTCGTACAAAACAGTTCTGTGAGGAAACTTAGTGTCAAACCCGCTGCCTATGTTCTTTGGGACGAACTCCATGTCAATGCTTGCTTTCAAAGAAAAAGCAGCTTCTTTTTCAAGGGCATCATCAACCCGCGCAGGATCGAATAATGATGCGATCTGCTCATCATTATTCTCAATAGAAAAAGGTACTGGTTCATTATCCTCTTCAGATATTTCAATATGAGTATTGGTAGTTCCAAAATCTACAGCAAAGCTGAATTTACTATTTCCTCTGGTATAAGGCTTCCATTTAGGAATAATAACACCATTCGTTTGCTGAGTACTTACTTGTATAAAATCGAACTCATTCTTTAAAATGTAATATTTAGAGGTTACTTTTGATTTAGAGCTATTTTTGTCTGTCCGGATTGATGAGTCTGTATTAAGCGACTTTTTCGGACTTTTGTTATTATAAAAATGCAGCTCATAATCATTGACTATTGTTTCTTTTAAAGTATCACTATCTAGCAGTTGTACCCTATAATTTGGTGAAATGTTCTCATCATTTGTTTTTATAAATGGGAAAAGTGTCATTCCAAATCTCTGTTCAACGATCTTTCCCTTGTTATTAGTTTCACTGGCATCTTGTTTTTCTTTATAAACTCTTTCAAAAACAATACTATGACCCTCCTGAATTGGTATGGTTAAACAAACCCTAACAGAATTTGCAACACCCATGGTTATTTCTATATTAGGTGTATTACTATCTACACTCATTAGGTCTCCTGCATCGAAATATTCAAAAAATGCGGGTTTTAAAGGTAAGAGAAATCCTTTGGAATCGTCTCCAGTATTTACAATAACCTTACCTGTATAATACTTATCATCGTTAATAGGATAAATAAGCCTGACCAGCTTAGGTTCCAAAAAATCACTAACGGTTAAATAAGGGTATTTAATGGAGTGCTCAAAACCCGGAAGATATCTTTTATCCAAGGTTCTTTCATCCTCAAAAGGAACTTTAGGAGCATCCCAATTCTCTTTAGCATATTGTAAACTGATCGTAAAATCATTTTGAAGAACTAAAGGAGGCAAGTCATCATTAAACTTAGTAGAGTTGATTTTAAAACCGCTCATCCTTTTAATGTACTGAATAATATCTTGTGATTTTCTTTTTCTAAATACACACCCTAAAACAGATACATTATCGTTAGCTGTCCCTGTATCCAACGCTTCAAAATTCTGAGTAAAATCATCGCTTTTTAAAGCTTGTATCTCTTTATAAAGTGAAGGGTTTTTAGTATTTAGAATTGTTAGATTTTTTTGTAGATAGCGATAAAAATCACTCATTTTGCTTTTCAGCAATGGATTGCACTCAAACAGAAGCCAAAGGTACTTTTGAAATTCGGGATCTCTTTCATACAATGGTGCATAATCCTCATCAAAAATAACATCTTTCTTAGCTATTTTTAACTGTGCAAATGTAAGATCATTTCCAGTAGTAAAAAATAGGGTTAAAGATGAGGTAGCTCCAATTATTTGATGATTGAATTTAATAAGGTAGATCTTATCGAGTCCTTCAAAATTAAAAGTGTCTTTATCTTGTTCTAAGAACATTTCAAGTGTTTCCGCATATCTTCTATGCTTTGGATTCCCTCCTTCCATTAAATCTTTTAGCTCGTTATTTCTGTTCCAGGTAATGATCTCAAGTTTTTGACTTTGACTGATGGTATCATAATTGAACATTAATTCACAAAGATCGAGCGTATCTGACACCAGTTTTTCATGGTCGCTACTAGCAATAACAATAGTGCTTCCATCTTTTGTTGTCTGCTTATGATGCTTAAGCTCAGGTGTTTTTTCTATATTTTCAAATGCAGCTTTTACCAGATCCATTCTTGCAAAAGGAGTAGGAATGGCACAGGGCATGCTTTCTGCATTACCACCATCGGGATCAACAATCTTCTGAATCTCTTTGGTGCCATAGGCCTCTACACCAAACCAATGATCTCCATCAGTTCCGCTATATCCAAATACTTTTCCTTTACTCATGGCTTTGTTTTTAATTTATCTTGTAATTTTCTTCTAAAACTTCAGACATTGTTTCGGAGAATAATGCTATTAGCTTATCTTCCACACTACTGTAGGTCTTGTCCCTGGAGTTACTGTTTAATTTAGCATCAATACTATCAAACTTAATATTTCTTTTCAGCCAGCCAGCCTTACCCTCTTTCCCACTAATAAGAGTGGCAATATCTGAACCGATATTAAAAGGAGAAAAGCTTCTTTCAGTCGCAGACATTTCTTCGATCATTTCTTTAAAATGGTTCAAAAAATCTTTCAGGTGTGTCCTGTAAAAAGTACTTTGTAAAAAGTTGCTATCTACAAGTAGTTCATTATTTTTGGACCAAGCAATATCACCTGCTACCTCATCTATATTTTCATCTAAATACTTTTTAAAGAGCATCATTGAGGCGAGCGGATTGCTAATTAGCTCTTCTGTTATATGATTAAGATCTGAAAAAGTGATTTTACCTATATCGCTCCTAGTGGAAAACTCCTTGCATACTGGATCCTGCGCCTTTCCATTAACTGTGCTCAATTCATCGTTATTGGCACCCATAAAATCGATTATCGATAAAGCAGATACCAACTCAATAAAATGGGCATTGTTCTTTTGGCCATTGTTGCCTGCGTCGTTTTCAAATGGTGTTCCCGAAAAATCATCCATTACATAATAAAGCCTGTTTATAGCAGCAGCCTGTCCAGTAAGATTATCCTTGTAATAGGATAAAGCGGATTTAGTCTTAGCAATGAAATCGGCCCTTTTGATAGGACTATCATCAGAAGGCATAATATTAAAATAAGGCATTACCGAAATAGCTCCAATGCTGGAGTCTGCGATGATCTGTTTATTGGGTAAATTAGTTTTTATTGCGTTTCGTAGGTTTTTTATAATAGTTGGGAAACCCGCTGCTCCTGTACCTCCGAAAATAGAGCTTATAATGAAAAAACGGTCTCCTTCGTTAAACTGAGAAGCAATGACCTTGAATTCTTCAGAATCCTTAAACTGATTAAGCACAACGCTTCCAATATTTGGATTGCCTACAAATCCGATATCCATATCTACATCTAGCAAGCTGACCTCATTTCCTAAACTATTTATAGATTTCCCAGAAAACAGCAGCTCTGCTAGGTCTTTGTTGCTATCGCCCATGGTATCATAATCTAGATATTCCCCAAATTTACACTGCGTTACATCCTGCAAGCCAAAAGAAAAAGAATCGGACAAATTTCCATCAAGTTCATCCAGCGTAGTGATCTTATGATGAAAAAAGCCTTTGTTCTCTTTAAGATTATTGGCATCTAATTTTTTTCTTATGTTCTGATATCCGGAAAGGATTTTTTTGGTCCTTTTTAAATCTTCATTGGCAGCATGAGGATCGATGATAATGGGAACAATATCGAAAGCATTGCGCGTTTTGACCCCAGAAGCCAGCAGCATGGTAAGCGACTTGAGCACCCTTGATCCGGTGCCTCCAATTGCAAAAATGTATAATTTACTCATATTTGTTTATTTAGGGTTTCCAAAAAGTGGTATGATTACAATTTGTGCTGAATATTCTGGGAAATGGGAATGATGTTAACAACATAAAAATAATAAGGCTCCATAAACCAACAGACATACCAAAATTGATACAGTCTGAAGTAGAAATAACCAACTCATTACAGAAATTTTCTGATGAAACCTCATTATAGATACCACCAAAGGCCAGTGAAAAATTAAGGACCACAATAACAAGGGCATTCAGCCACCAATGGATGCGTTTGTAAAATTTTACACTATCTATTATGTGGTATTGCAATGCATAGAAAAAACCAGTGATCCCGATCATGGCCCATCCAACAGTAAAATACCAGTGTGTTCCATTATAATTACCGTCACATTCAATACCATATCCTCTTAAATGATCTACTAAGTCATCGGAATACAGAGGAGATCCAAAAAATTCAAAAAAGTATGCAAATAATTCTTCCATAATATTTATTTTTCAATTTGTATGTTGAATTCAGCAATGTTATCATTCTCTTCATAAAACCCATTATAAATACCCTCAAACAAATACTTGATACCATATGTTGTTCTCTGCGTTATAGGATTGGTCTTTATGTCTGAATCATCATCGCAATGGGCATCATCCAACCAGTTAGGTAATTTCGCCTTAAGCTTAACTCTAAGATTTTCTTTTTTAAGAACGTCTGTTGTAAAAGTAAAAAAATGGGTTTTTCCTAAATAATTAGCAGCATCATCAGTAGAAAACTTATCTATTTTGAGAGAATAATTTGGATTCTTCTCATAATTTTTAATATCTGTTAAATATGCATCATCCTGCAATACATTCGATAGGTTTACTGCCACCTTAAAACCAAATTTCTTTTCTTTTGTTGAAGCCATTTCCGCTCCAATTATTTTACCCTTACTTATTCCTTTATTATCGAATTTACCAAATACAGATTTAGCAATTATTCTATAATCTAATTTCGTTTTTACAGGTTCTTCAAAAAAGTGGATGTTCTTAGCGTCTATTTTGTTGATATCATCTTCTCTTAGTTTCGTTATCTGAGCTCTGGTCCCAAAAAACCATAAGTAATAAGGTCTTTTAATTTCAGGTAACTGTGCACTGTAACTATTGCCATGTTCATAATAATATGTGCCTGTAAAATTGGACTCCAATTGAATGCCTACAACCGCAAGATCTGTTTCTTTTATTTTAGCTAAGAAATTTGAATATATAGAAGTTTTTTCACTAATAAGTTCATCAAGAGTTGAACATGACTCATTTTTTCTCTCTTTCCAAAGACATGGTGAAAAGACAAAATCAGACACCATAACAGCTGCATTCTTTTCGTTAACTTCATTTAGTATTGTATCTAACATTTTACTGAATGTAGTTGTTCCTCTAGTGTCACCTACCTTTGCTATTACATCCTTAGGTTCAACATCTCTAATAAATTTTTCAATATCATTCTTAAGGGCATTAGTTTTTATATTTACAGATTGGGTAGTAATATAATTTAAATTAATAGAATCAATCATCTCTTTTCCATTTAACTTAGCCAGTAAAAGATAAATATCATTTTCAAATTGAGTCGTGCCTTTTATATATGGATCCATACTTCCAGAACCCTCAATATAAAAATGCATGTTAAATGTCAGATTATCCGTTGTATCTTGAATACATTTTGAAACATCCAAACTACTTCGATCTATCTTATCTTTTACTCTATTGAGAGTCGATGTTAAATATTCGTTAAAAACTATATCTTTTCTGGTTTTTTTTATCTCAGCGAATATTTTATTTAATTCCTTACACTCTTTATCAGTTATTACATCATCCTCAGCAAATACTATTATTTTATCTCTAAATTCTACAGAAGGGGAAGAGCCAGTAAACTGGCGGATTAATAATATAGTAATAACGATAATACTAATTACAAGCAGAACTATTTTACCAACATTGCTATTCTTCTTTTTCTTCATTATAAAATATTTGATTGTACTAACAAATTCAGATAATTTATCACGTCATGAGCTCTTTTCGCATAGGCATTTTCCTATAGACCACTAACCTAATACTTTTTTTAAACATACAAAACATTAATCTACTTTATTTAGCTAATCGACTAATAATCATAGCTTATTGGACACCTAAGATGTTTACATGAACTTAATGTCTCTTGAAAAAATTATAAACCAGAAAGCAAGGCGAGACAAGAATGCTATAAAGCGATTACTAAAAATTAAATAAACTTAGCAGATTCTCAAAAAATATTTTTCAGAAAAAAACACCTTCCCAAAATTGAAAATTTAAACATGAAAATTTATAACAGAATCAGTAGGAAATGTGTTTTATATTTTTAGATATTCGATTCGTTCTTGGTTCCACGTGTAGAGAATAAAGTGACCCAATCTTGTTTTTCCAAAATCATTATTAATCTTTATTATAAAGTTTCCCACGCCATTATAAAACTTTACCCAATCTTGTTTTGAGAAATCCTGAGTGAGGAATTGAATATAATTATCATAAACTATTTGATAATGTTTTATATCGACTCTATCTATCTCTGGTGGAGTTTTTAGGTAGTAATGGTAGTGAGTATTTAATTCTGAATATTTATCCATATTATGGTACCATACCCGTTTTTAGTTTTAATGAAAGACCTTTTTGCATTTGGTTAGCTGTAATAACTTTTAATTGCATATATGAATATTACACTTATCCTAACCCCAACAAATAGTCATCTATTCTTTTAATCACTACTTCATGTTTTAGCGTCATGTATTTATACAAATTCTCATGTTCTCGAATACCTAACACATTGACAAGAAAATCCTTGAATAGTTTTGGATCCAATAGAATAGGTCTATCAGATTTACAATCCAATAGGTGTCTAATTGTCTTGGTATAGAAATCAGAACAATACTTTAGTTCTTTTTTATGTAGATTTAATTCTTCCATTGTTTAATCTTATTACAACTTTTCCCAACTTACACTCTCACCCTCATAACCAGACTCAAGACCAAATATTTTATTTAAATCACCATCTATATATGAGTTTTCATGTAGATTATCATCGATTGTAATACCTCTAACTTTACCACCCCAACTATAATAAATTTGTAAGTTATCATATCTTTCTGAATTTGGATATAGTATAGTTATTTTATATTTTGAACCAAACTTGTGGCTATAATTGTCATAATATTCTTTATCAATTCTAAGTATGGTTAAATCTGTAGATCGAACATTTAAATACTTCTGAATGAATTGTACGAAGTATTCTTTGTTTTCACTTTTTTCATATTCATCATCACTTAAACCTAAAAAGGTTATATCATCTTCTTGAACCAAATCTAATAAAGGTGTTACGTCACCTGTTTCGACATACTTCACCAATTCTTTGGTAAATGATGTTTCAAAATTCTTTTTGATTTCACTTTTAGAAGATACTTTTCTTGTGGTGTCACCTACCACTTCCGCTGACACGCCGATTGTTAATCCAATTAGGATTCCGATTATTAAAATGAAGTTTTTCATAGTTGTTTGATTTTGAAATCCACCCTTCTAATTATAGAATTTGTTAATCAAAAAAAGATACAATAAGTACTTACCAGCTTCTTATGTAAATCTACGGAGGTAACTCCTAAAAGTTGGGGTCAAATAATAGTTGGTATTTGACGAATAATAAATGGATGAGGTATTGGTGTGTGAAAACGGATAAAAACAAATCAAATTATGATTTTATCCATTCATTATAGAATTCAACCATATCCTTCTTCATTACTTGATTTGAAGTGTGAAAAAGAATTTTTGGAGGTTGAATATTTCGTTTGTCACAAAATAACCTCAACCACATAAGAGCGTGCATACCACATTTTACTTCATAACTATCATAATCTATTTTACCAATTTGATTTTCGGGTAAGTAATGGTAGTAGTCTAAATCCCCATCTAAGGAAATAATTCCTTTAGGGATTCCATAGAAATTAATGTATCGAATGAACTCAGTGTATGACTTTACAACATCAAAGTCATCATTATGTTCATATGTTAAATTTAGGTCTCTTAGGAATAAATCATAGGGATTTCTACGATCGTCTAGTAAAAGGTTTTTCCTTGGGAGTTTAAATTTCATTCGTATACTCATAATTACTTAATACGAAGATTTCACCAAAAGGTCCTATTTTGTTGAGGAAATTATAATAATAAATTATTTTTTGTGAAAGTTTTATATAACTGAACCATGTACCAGATGAGTATAAGGTTCCTTATATAATGTTATAGAACTCTGAAATAAATCACCCCTAAACTCAACCCTACTAAAACAAAAAATCCTGTAACTCATTGAGAAACAGGATTTAATGATTTAATTTTTGCGGTCTGGACGGCTTATTCATTTCAATGTTTTCGGGCTTTCTTTAAGTTTGCTTAGCTTTTCTATTAAAGCCTATCTAACAGCCTATTACACACTATTTCTGTTAATCAAAATCGCATTTGTGTTAACAAAAACAAAGTTGACTTGACCCTAAATTCGGTACCGAATAGATAAATTTGTTTTATCAATAATAGTCAAAATATGGGACAGGTAAAATTCAACCTTAGTAAAACAGCATCAAATGAATCTATGATCAATTTGATATTTAATTACGATTATAAAAGATTGAAGCTTTCAACCTCCTTAAAAGTTCCAAATAAATATTGGAGTACGAAAAAACAACGGGTTAAAGAATTGATGGAATTTCCCGATTACGCTTTCATTAATGAAAGACTAGAAGAAATAGATAAGCATATAGTTAAACTCTATAGAAACTATCAAGCAACTACTAAATTCCGCTAATAGCCCAGAGCTTAAAAAGCTAGAAACTAAAATTCAAGATTCCATCACAAAACAACAATCATTTTCCCATTATATAGGTTCATTAATTATATTTTCAGCAAGAGTTTTGAATTCATTAAATAAACCCGCTAATTCTTCTTCATTAGAAGGTGATTTACCAGTTAAAAAAGAAATTAAATTCTTCATGTTTTAAATTTACGTTGTTTTGTGTTATTTAAAGTTTCTTTTACTGAGAATATTTCCTTTAGATTAATTAATTTAGAAATATGAAAATTCAATTGGAGGAAATACGAAACGACGTTTTGAACGCAGAAAGCAATCCAGAACTTAAATTCTTACTGGAGTTTGAACTTCAAAAAAACATACATATTAAGGTCCCATTTTACTATGATTGTGTAAGCTCACAGTTGTTTTTAACGGCCATTAGTCTTACAACCATGAAAGTCGAAAATAGACCTTTTGAGTTTGGTGTTTTTTCAAAGAATAGTTTACTTAAGATGATAATGAAAGATCCGATTAAGGGCATGCCAGAATGGATTCCGGATTGGCACTCGGGAACTTTTGTTGAAAGTTATTCGGTAAAGAAATTCATGGAAGAAAAAGAAGTGGAAGAAACTAAAAATGCACTTCAATCCTGGTGGGATACCAATGCAGATGAGGTGCTTTCTACGATTCAAGAAAATAAAGAGGATTACAATAAAAAGTTAGAATCTGCATTTTCAAAACTTAAAATCAAGTAGCATGGGTGCTAATAAGATTGAGGTCATAGAAACCTATTGGAAATCTGTTTGTAAAATTTCTCACGCTATTGGTCGATCCTTTCCAAAGGATGACTTCAGGTATTGGGACATTGAAAATTTTGAAATAGAATATAATCACTGGGAAGACAGCAACGAATCTGGAGACCACAAGTTATGGAACGAATCTGAGCTCAACGAAACCCAAGTCAAGGCCTTTTTTGAATGGGCGAGTTCCGATAATGAGGTAACAGGTGAATCCAACGGAATGGGGTATTTAAATCATAAATCGTAAGCAAAATGAAGTTGGTGGTATATGTATTGTTTGAACACGATCTTGGAAAAAAGAAAGAATACGAGGTAAGTGTGGATTCGGAGGAAGTCATCAGCTTCCAAGTGCCAGAGCCCATTGATTTGTCAGAACTAAACATGAAAATTCAGGATAATTTCCATTTTGTGGATGCTGTTATTGGTGAGTTGGCGATACAATATATTGACCTGCCAGACAGAGATTATTGCACACGAAGGTGTTTGGTCATTGAAGCAGGTGATGTAAAGCTCAAAGCAAACTCAAAGGAATTTTTAAGTATTTTTTCAGATTTTTATACCGATTTATAAGCAGATTATGTATTATTAATAAAATAACAATGGAATCATTAACAATTAAAAATTTAGATGAATTAAAGTGTTTAAAAGATAATATAAATCTTATAGACTTAATTATATGCATTGATAAAGAACCATTTGTTCTAGGTGATATTTCTTTCTTAAACAAATTAAAATCATTAAAAATAGAAGGTTTAATAACTGAAATTACTGAACTACCGCCTGAAATAGAAAAATTAGAAATAACCCATCCGAAATATAATAACAAAGAAGTTTTAAATGATTTAAATGCATTAGAGATATTAAAAAAACTTAAAACCCTCACAATAAAAAATATTGCTACGAGCGCAAAAAATTATCGTTCAATTTCTGGATTGATTAATCTTGAATCTTTATGTATTGCTAATAATAAAAACTTCAAGAACACTAAAAATCTCTTAAAACTTAACAAAGTTGTCAATTTAGATTTAAGTGATTGTAAATACATGAAAGAGATTCCGGGTGTAGTAAATATGTCTCAACTCAAAATTCTTAACCTTTATGGGTGCGAGCGATTACAAAATTTAGATTCGATGATTAATCTTAAAGAGATAGAAAGCATTGAACTAGGATACTGCATTGATTTAGAAAATATTGATGGTTTAGCCAATGCAACAATGTTAAAGAAATTAGTTATTAATTTGGATTATACTAGATCAGGAAGGCATACTCGAAAACTAAGATCAATTGATGTATTGAAAAGTTGTATTTCACTTGAAGAACTTGTTTTGAATAAGTGTTATTCAGTACAAAGTTTTTCTTCAATAGGAGATTTAAAAAACTTAAAAAAATTGAGAATATTTGATGCGTTCTCTAGAACAGATAATGAAGATAAAAACATTAATTTTTTAAGAAATATCCAAAATTTAGAAGATTTAGATATCTCATTTTATCATCGATCAGTTAAAGACTTAACCATTATTTCTCATTTAAAAAATCTAAAGAAATTGCGCTTATGTGGATGGGATTTACTTGAGAGTATCAATGGCATTCAAGAATGTATTGAAATGGAAATTTTAGATTTAAGTTCATGTAAATCTCTAAAAACCATCAAAGAAATATTAGAACTCAAAAAGCTAAATTATCTTCATGTTGGTGGTACGAATTTAACACCAGACCCAGGGAAATTTGGAAAACAGTTTTCAAGTGAGATGCTAGTAAAGCAAATCAATGAGTATAAGGAAAAGTTCAAGATTACTTAAAGAGATTATAATATGGACATTAAACTGATCAAAGAAATAAGAACGCAAACAGGCGCCTCTTTTGGGGATTGTAAAAAAGCCTTAACACAAGCCAATGGAGATTTGCAAAAAGCCATGGAAATTGCCTCAAATATGCTCAAAGCTCAGCAAGTTGCGGAAAATGAAGAAGCAAATGCGCAAACCCAAGAAGGAGCCATCAATCAATTAAAGTCTGAATTTGATGCCCTTACAGAAATTGTTAGCGATAAAACAGACCCAAATAGCTTATGGAAACTTGCCAAGCTCATCAGTAATAAATCCACTTTTAACCCCTTTAGAATCGATTCCGGATGATATTAAAAGTGGATTTATTGCTAGTTATAATGAGCATAAAAAGCAACTTCTAAATTCCGCTAATAGTCCAGAACTAAAAAATCTAGAAACTAAAATTCAAGATTCAATCACGAAACAACTTCAAACCTATGGAGCGGTTGATGGTCAAATTGATTGTTTACGCTTTGATCCCATGCTGTTTTCAACGACCGTGGATTTAACAAAAGGGTATAATATACTTAGCACAGATTGCAAAAGCATCAACGAAGTCATTGAAACCTTATTTTCAGATTCTTTGTATGATGATGTTATTCTCCGTTATTCGGAAAATGGTACCGACTTGAATCAGTTATTTGATGAATCCAACGGGTCATTTAATCTTGAAAATGAATCACCGGATGGGGAGTCAGAATATTACGTTGCCACCGCAGTTATGAAAAGTTTAGCTGATGGACCTTTTGAACAATATGGCTTCAAAGGGCAATGGGTAGAAGTAGATGCTCAGGAATTGGATAAATTAACAGCTTTGAAAAGCAAAAGCAACAGTGCTTCAAGTGACAATCCTTTTCTGAAGATTATTGAATTGTTTGTTCAAAAAATTCAGTAGGGAGTACTTGGTTCATCTTATTGGATTAGAATTTGACGATTAGTTTAATTCAGTTTTTCTAAAAAGGATTTGATTTCAGTTTCTATTTTACTTGAGGTTATACCATCCATCTCCTTTAATCCCTCATTTGAATTGCATACAGGGTTGTATTTCCATAGCAAATACGTTTCAACTAAACTGGCCAAATTCTCGTAGTATTCTTTTACTTTAACAGAGGGACTTTCAACATTGAGTTCGTCTTTTTTATATCCATTGAGTTGCATATAAAGAAATTTGAATTTTGGAAAAATATTCTCTTCGAAGTTTGTTTTGTCTTGCTCTTTAAAAGTATGCCAATTATCTTTTGCAAATGCTAATCTCTTGACGGATGTGGAGTAATCTCCTCCTTCCATACGGCCAGCTTTTAAAACAAACGCTTTGTATTTATCTATGCCCTTTTCAACTAAAAAACCAATTTTTTCTAATAATTCATATTTTTTATTTTTTTTTCCAAATCCGCATACTCTATGCCCGCGATTTGTAATGGTTGCAATATGTTTTATCCAACGGTCGGTAATAACATTACCCTTTCCATAGGGCATATATTTTCCAATGTATATAACCTCTTCTTTATATGTAATTAGATAAACGCCAGAACCATGGAATTCACAATTGTTATCTTTATTAACAGCATATTCTCCTTTTTTAAATTCAAAATTGAATGGGTATTTGTAATTTTTTATTCTGCCCTTTTTCTCTTTGTTTTTAGTATCAAATATTTGGAATAATTCAGTAGAATTATAAAGTTTAAATTGCATCTTGTTTTTGTAAATTAACTAAACAAGGTTTTTAAATTTTTTTGTTCTTCATCTGTAAAAGATAGATATGGGGAGGCTAGGTTCAAATATACTCCTATATCAAAATCATAATCCTTGAATTTGCTAATCCCTTCTAACTCATTCTTTGTTTTGTCACCAAATATTGATATGCGATTTGAATAGTCTATTTTGCCTTCTTTGTAAATCATTGCGTTGTGATTTTCATCAATTTCAAAAACTCTTGCGTCTGAGAGTTTAATTATTAGTTTCTTTTGACTTTCTTCATAGTCTTCAGCGTATTCAGGACATGTATAAACCGTAGTTGTCAAATAGCCAATGTCCACCAAATTTAAAACAGTCATGAGTGGTTCAGCAATGGTGTATGGATACAACGGGTTGCAATCAGAAGAATCAGAACCTAAATCTCCCACCGCCTGTTCGAATGTTTCAGAGATAAAAACACCATCGTCTTTAGTCTCGACAATGAGTGAATACATGTCTTCCCATTCATCATAAGGAGTGTTTTTATCGTTGTCGCGAAAAAGGTTTATTAAAGTCTTGCCAGACACATCAGTAATATCAAGACTATCATTTTCTAGAATAGATTTCTTTGCTTTTAAATTAATTTTATCAATTTGTTGTCCTACCATTTTTTTTTTTAAATTTAAGCTAAAATATAAAAAATGAGTAAGATAGCTAAAGACCTTTTTGAAAAAGACAAAAAAAGATGGCTAGAAGGATATGATTCTCTAGAGGCTTATAATGATGACTATACTGGATTTGAGGGACATTTACATGGTTATTTCTTGATTCTTAACCCAGACACAGGAGATGCATTTGATGATAAATTAAATAAGCTTGAAATGGAATATGGCATGGTCACCATTGCCCCGTCATTTTTAAAGGAATCCAAATATTTCCCTCATGGTTCTGTTGGTTTTAATTCAAATGGTGAATCTGTTCGAGTGGCTATGTTTTCTAGTAACCATCATGCGCCTAATGGATCAATCGATGAAAATAAAATCAGGGAAATACTCGGAGAGGTTTTTTATGATTTACATAAATTTCAATAAACGATTTTCTTATACCTTGACTTTTTTTTAGACGTTATTTATATGAAATGTCTTCTGTAATCTTTTTATTATACATGGACTTTTATTTGATTTTTAGATGACAAAATAACTTTTCATACAAGTTTTTATTAGTTTATTTCAATTAGTATCTTCGTCTAACAAGAATTGATTATGGCTTGTGTTTTTAAATTAGTTTTATATTCTAGACTTTTTCTAAGTAATCGTATATTCAAATATTAAAGTTAGCCTGGCTATTATAGTGTGGGTGTCGAGCACCAAGTTTTCTAATTTTAATATCTGAGAAAATATCTTTCAGTTGTTCAGCATAACTTTTTTTTTCATCACTATCAAATGTTGCTGTCCATTTACCATCAGTGATTAAAATATCTATGCATTCATTTCCATAATCATCCCAGGTTAAATGAAATCGCTCATTTTCATTCAGTTCTCCTGATAATGAAAGATTTTCTAAGAATTCTCCATCTTCATCTAAATAAGAACCATTCTCCCAAACAATTTCTTCAGAAAATATATCTTTTGTAGATTTTTTAATTTCTAGAATTGATAACCCTAGAAATAATTCATAGTCATCTGGAACTGAAGGATTTTCATCATATAACGCACTCATAATCTGTGTTTTATTAATTATAAATAAAATAAATTTGAACACTTTCACAATTTACACTAAAACAGAGAATAATAGGCATTTCTAAAAACATGAATTGAAATATTATCACCAAAAAATTATTACCTTGTTTTTTCTTAAGGTTTATTTAGGTAAATACAGCAGCATAAAGTAATTCTTAAGAAATAGAAAATCGCGGAAAATAATAGGACTCCAAAAGACACCTCCAGATTGACTAACAACAATGTGTAACAAATAATTTACCATGTCGAGAAAAATAATCTACATAGACCTAGACGGAGTTATTGCCGATTTTGACAAAGCAAGATGGGAACACCCTTTGTGTAATCAAACACCCTTTAAAGGGAGACCCGATCGAATTCCTAATATATATAGGGACCTTGAACCAATTGAAGGAGCCTTGGATGCCGTAAATCAATTGTTGGACAATGAACGACTGGATATATACATCCTCTCTACAGCACCTTGGGACAACCCGGATGCCTGGACGCACAAAAGATTGTGGGTAGAGAAGTATTTTGGTAAAAAAATAAGAAAGCGGCTGATTCTCTGCCACCACAAGCATTTATTAATAGGTGATTACCTGATAGACGATAGAAGATTTAACGGCGCTTCTGAATTTACCGGCCAATGGATCCACTTTGGAAGCGAAGAATATCCAAATTGGAAGGTGGTATTAGAGTTTGTAGATTAAACCAACTCATGTTGATGAGAATAAGGCTTAGCTCTCAGTTAACAATTGACGTCCGAAAAATGACTTTGTACAAAAATCATTGGATATCTTTTTTGTCTTAAACGAAAAGACTAATTCAAGGTAGTCATACAATTTATATACGTTTTAATTTTATATGAATTATTCTCACTCAACTCAATTTCATAAATTTCGGACTTGAATTTGTTAACTTTTTTATCTTTTAATGTAGCTATTTGCTCTTTATTTAAAAGTATGTATGAAGCGTAAACGTAACCATTATATTCGTTTCCGGTACATTCAATTTTTTCATTTGGTAATTCAATTATTGATTTGTCTTCTAAAAACAAAATCACCCCCTTCTTATTATTGGAAATCGTTGAACCTTTAACAGCTAGTTTAATATAGAAATCTGCCTGTTCTTCATTTTTTATTCTTGCATTTATTCTGCTGTATTCATCATTTTTTATGATTTTAGTTATACTTATGCAATGTTCATTCTCCCAAAAATCAATATGAAATTTTTCATTTGGGATATCCCACGCAGTTTCCACTTCACTTCTTTCAATATGGTTACAGTTTGCAATGCTATCCCATTTTTCCTTTTGTTGCGTATGGGATAAATAGAAACTTGCGGCAAAGGCAATAATTAACACTAACAATCCTTTTAGCATTGCATTTGTAGGTGATTTTTTATTTATTACCAACCTAGCAACAATAACAGAAAATAACGCCCCACCCAATGAAACATAATTGGGTATATCTAACAAAGTGAACTCGAATTTTGCTGTTGTAAAAATGAAAAATGGAATGCACCAAAACACTGCAAGAATTGCAAACTTAAAAGTGAACTTTTTATAGAGATGTTTTAAGTATAATTCGGTATTAATATATTGAATATTACGAGTAGAAATTATTTTTTTCCCGGTAGAATCAAAGTATTGTATTACCGAGTATTTTAAATTAATAATATTTTCAAACTTTTTGTATTCTGCAATAAATGTGAAGGCATCTTCAAATCCTTCAATTTGATTTACTAAAGGCTTTTTAAGATTTGTAATTTTATTAAAATCCGACTCAATAGGAACACCATCCAAAATATCATAGAAAAGAAACTGTAAAAAGCTATCGTCATACCAGAGTTTACCATCTTTTAAACCACCAATATATGTAGAAGAACCAATTTTTATATTAAAGCTCAGTGCTGCACAAGAATGAATGCTAAAATTTACTTTTAAAGGCGCTTGTTTTTCTTTAACAATGCCAATGCCTTTAGTAAGGGTTTTAAGCTCAGCATTAAATTCTTTTAGATTTGCTAGTTTGTAGTCAGAATAAGATTTTGAGTAATTAAACTCGTCTTCGCTTATTTTAGTTTTAACAAATTCACCATCCGGATTCAGATCTAAAAACTGATGGTTTGATTTCACAATTATTTCACTGGTAACAACAAAAAAGTCATTGAAAGTACCCTGTGCATCGCAATCGCGGCATGGAACATCGCCGGCTCCTCTGCAAGTAGAGCACTTAACCATTGTTGTACCACCACAGGAAGAACAAGTGTTATATCCGTTAACACAACTTCCACATGTTGTATTACCTTGACCTCCACATGAAGAACAATTTACAGTTCTTTTGTCATCGCCATAACCAGATGTTGTTCTCCCACTTCCAGAACACGACCAACAATATTTTTTACTTGTACCATCGCAACTACTACATTTAATCTGCCCATTTGAACAGTTGCTACACCTTACTTTTCTTGCACCATCACAAGTATAACAACGATTTTTTCTTCTACCCTGACACCTGGAGCAATTGCGTGTATTAGTACTTTTATCTACTCTAAATTCTTTTTCGTTTCCTTCATTTGCAAATGTGTAGTCTTTTCTTTTGTAAGAGAACAGTTCCACATCACCTATGCTTACACTTCGTGAGTTGGATCCCCCAGTTCTATTTATTTCTGAATATTCATCAATACTTCTTTCGTCTAATAGAGTTTTGGCAATTAATTGTCTGAATTTTGATATTTTAATATCATCTACGATAACATCAACATTATCCACCCCAATTGAGTTTTTAATTTGAATATTAACCGTGTCCTTTATAAGGGCTTCCAGATTAATTTTATCCTCTTTAAGTAATATGTCTATTAGACCTGCCATTTAATTTTTATAGTGCTATAAATCATTTCAATTCTACTTTAGCGCCAGCTTCTTCCAATTCCATCTTTATTTCCATTGCTTCGTCTTTCCCAACATTTTCTTTAACAATAGATGGAGCGCTATCAACTAACTCTTTAGATTCCTTTAACCCAAGACCCGTTATCTCTTTTACTGCCTTCACAACACTTAATTTAGCATAACCTACTGAAGTAAGAACTACATCAAAACCAGATTTCCCCCTATTTGTGTCAGTTTCTTGTGTGTTTATACTTGCGTTATCAGAACTTGGTTGAATTGAATTAAAAAATTGATCGATGTTGTCTTTTGAATTAAACCTTGTTAAGAATGATGTTACATTCAAAAATGCTTCAACAACTTTATCTTCTTCAGAGTTTGAATCTACCGGATAAAAGGTTTTATATAGTTCAATTGTTTTTTTTGCGTTAGCAATTTTACTTTTTAATTCTTTGTTGTCAGCTGTTTTAAAGGCATCTATTTTATTTTGCGCGAAAGTAAATATTTGAACATAAGCATCAACTAGGAATGGATTTTGTGGTGGCGTTTGTTCTGGATTTTGAATTTTTGTGAGTTTAACAAGAGAGTTTTCAGCCGTAGCTAGTTTTTTTGTCTCTAAGTCATAATTATTAGGTGCATTTTTAGCTGCATTAAAAAAAGTGTTCAAGCAATTAACCTTAAATGAGAGATCACGAGTTGACTTGCCCAGGTTAAATAAACTAGCAGGCAATTTTAAATGCTCTATTAATTCTTTTACTTTAATTGAAATAAATAAATCTTGATCACCTGCTGTAGTTTGAGCAATTATGTTTTCAAATCTAGAGAAGATTATTTCTTTACATTTTAAAATAAAGTCAGCAAATTTTGAGTATTCCTTTTTATTTTCATTTGGATATCTAACAAAGCAAAGTAGAAAAAACAGTTCCCCGTTGTTCAGGAACTCATCAATATGGTTATCTACATTAATCCCCAGAGATATTTTTGCGCCAACATATTTAATCCTATTATTAAGGTTTTCTTGCGCATCATTTAATAATTCATTTTCATATGTTTCCACTATTAATTTATGCTCCTCTAATTCAGAAAATTCATTGATGCAAAAATTACTGTAATAAACCACTGATCGTTTAAGTTCTTCTCCTTGTATTTTGAAATCAGAATCTGATAATGCAACTATTTTTTTTAGTAACTGAATATTTGAAGTGCCATTAATTTTTTTTTCACAAAGGTACTTTCCTACCATTGCCCTTAATATAAGTGGATGGAGATCAATTGCTTTATTAAAATGTTTTAAAGCATCCTCATAAAACTCCTGACGAAACATTGCACTTCCAATTACAAATTGCTCCTCAGCAGCTGTTTGATTAGGAAACTCTACTAATCCAATAAGTTTTCCTAATTTATTGTCTATAGAGCACAATTGCCACTTTAGCTCTTCAATACCGTTAATCAAACTTGATTCGAGAGACCTAATAGCATCTTCAACATTCGCGAAGCCTTCTACATTAATGTCTTGCAGGTTAGTTAATTCATCAGCTATGCTTTCACATTCATCTTTGATAGTTTTGTTTAATCCTCCTATAGCTAATACAGTTGTTCCTTGCAGAGCAAGTTGCCAACCCATTCTTGATTTAATGCTTTTTAAATATTGTTCAGAATTTGTCAATTAGTTATTGTTTTCATTAAATGTAATGAACTTGAACAGAATGTCGCTTATCCCTAAAGAAAAAATGCACATTTAACGAACATTTTGCACCTATAAAGCAAAAGAAACTACTATTTTATAACGTACTCCATCACTTCTTTAATATTTCTAAATCTGTGGTCAGAGTCATATTCCTTTTTAATGTATTCGATGTTTTGTTTTTCTAAAAAATCTAACATGGCATCAAATTCCAGTACTTCGTCAGACTTTGAAAGGTGGATATAATAATTTCTTAATGAGGGGTTATTAAGATTCATTTTCACGAAGCTTTCAAGCTCTTCCAGTTGCGATAAATATTCTTCTTTGAATACCCATTTTTCTTTTGTTTTGAAATTTTCCAGCACTTTATCTTTATTATCAGCTAAACTTTTAGAAGGCTCCCAACTGGGGTTTATAGCATGTACATACAAAAAATCTTCACTAAATTTTGCTCTAAAATAATTAGCATAAAACCCTCCTAAAGAAGTACCTATAAGATGAACTTTCCTTTTCCTATTTTGCCTAATTATTTTGTTAATATCTCTTCGAGCTCTTTTTGGTATATAGTCTATGTGGGGAGCAATCAGTTGATATTTATCCTTGAGGTTTTTTTCAGCCAAAAATTCTTCGATTTCTTTCGCTTTATTTCCTGGACCGGAATTAAAACCATGCAATAATATAATCACATTGGGATAGGATTTAATACTATAAGGAAGTCTTGGAGCCATTTATATAACTTTTACTGTTTTCTTTTTATGAATGAGAATAAATATACCTCTTTCAGTTTACATTTGGCATATTCTGCTTTCGATACTTTTGCTTAATTGGGTTTTTGGCGCTCAAATGTTTTAAGTAATCACTTTGTCATTGCACTGAATGTTAATCTATACTCCCCACACATACTTTTTCATCATAGATTTCGCCTTCTTCTTCAAAGTAGTACCTCAAAAACACTTTGCCATTATGTTCTTGATTCTCATTCATAAAAACACCTGCCTCTGACTCAATAATTTCAAAACTTGAGGAATAATCATCAGGCTCATCATTTACTAGTGCATATGCTCCATAAATAAGGCTAGGCATAACTGTTTTATCAAACGTTGCAGAGAGATAAACCGAAATTGCATAATACAGTTGTGATCCGGGATCCCACATTTCATTACCAACAAATTCTATCTTAAGATCATTATCAATACCCTTGAAGGCCTCTCCAATAAACTCAAAATTCAATTCAATGGTTCCGGAGGTCTCTGCATCACCACAATATATTGTTTCAGTTACGCTATCTGTGGGGATAAAACCCCATGTCAATACTATTCTTTCCATACAACTTAGTATTTTATTTTATTGTATATTTAATTGCTAAAATAAAATCTTATAAAATTTAAAGATATGAAAACTTATGAGTTTGATTACGAGAATTATGGTGGTATAGAAACACCATTAGACAATTTAGAACCTTCCGTTTGGGACAGGGGTTATTATTGTGAAACTGATGAAGGGGTATG
>Ga0209406_1000066_pt1 | contig 96288 bp, 77 predicted proteins | sample COGITO_mtgs_1204_FD_184808 | JGI IMG/M metagenome (GOLD analysis project Ga0209406, IMG submission 184808) | Pelagic marine microbial communities from North Sea - COGITO_mtgs_120426 (SPAdes) (version 2) | ecosystem: Environmental > Aquatic > Marine > Epipelagic ... | reverse complement strand
GTAGCGCATGAGTTGGCGCATTCATGGAGTGGGAATTTGGTTACAAACTCTAACTGGAATGACTTCTGGTTGAATGAAGGTTTTACAATGTACTTCGAAAGAAGAATTATGGAAGAACTTTACGGTAAAGACTATGTAGATATGTTAGCCTTACTAGGATACCAAGATTTATTGGCGTCTATATCGTCTTTAGAGCCTAAAATGCAAATGCTTAAGTTAAAAATGAAAGGAATTAATCCAGATGATGCAATGACGGATATCGCTTATGAAAAAGGATATTCTTTTTTGCGTTTAATTGAAGAACTTGCTGGACGAGAAAAGTTTGATGTTTTCATAAAGGATTACTTTACTACACATAAATTCCAAACAATGACAACGGAGGTGTTCGTTACATATCTTAACGAAAATTTATTGGAGCCAAATAGTATAGAGTTTAACTTGAATGAATGGGTTTACGAATCGGGACTTCCTGAAAATTGTCTTGTTGTTGTTTCTGAAAGATTTAATTCGGTTGAAGCTCAATTAACTTTATTTTATGAAACAAATGATGCGAGATCTGTTACTCCTCAAGATTGGTCAACGCATGAATGGTTGCACTTTGTTCGTCATTTTAAGCCGGAAACCACGGTAGATCAAATGGCTATATTGGATGAAGCATTTCATTTAACACAATCAGGAAATTCTGAAATAGCGGCTATCTGGTTTGAAAAAAGTATTAACGCTGGTTATGATAAAATTGATGTTGAGTTAGAAGCATTTTTAATAAGAGTAGGTAGAAGGAAGTTTTTACAACCGCTTTACAATGCATTAGCAGCAACCTCCGAAGGAAAACAAAAAGGCTTGGACATATACGTTAAAGCTAGAGATAACTATCACTTTGTATCTGTGAGTACCATTGATAAAATACTTGGGTATTCACCAAGTTAGTACTGCCATTATTCCTGTCAAGTCTTTATTCAAAATTAGTGTCGGATTGGATTAAATATTTAACTTTGGGTAACAAAGTACTTTTAAAAGAATTTTTATGACTGAAAAAGAAGAACAATTAGGACATTTATCCGAGATAAAAAACATGATGGAAAAATCATCTCGGTTTTTATCATTAAGTGGGTTAACAGGTATATTTGCAGGAGTTTATGCGCTGGTAGGTGCATACTTAGTTTATAGTGACTTTCACATTATACCTTCTAATACTGCTAGAGTTAGTTACGCAGAATTTATTAGTTCTGGCAACGATTCGGTAATTCTAAAAATTCAATCGCTATTTACCATAGGAGCAATTGTTTTGGTATTGTCGCTTGTTACAGGTTATATATTTACAAGTAGAAAGGCAAAGAAACAAAATTTAAATGTTTGGGACAGTACCACCAAAAGAATGGTTGTTAGCCTTTCTATTCCTTTAATTGCTGGTGGTATATTTTGTTTAATTTTAATTAAGCACGATGTGGTAGGTTTAATTGCTCCTGCAACGCTTATTTTTTACGGGGTAGCGTTGCTAAATGCAAGTAAATACACATTTAATGATGTAAAATATTTAGGGGTTTTGGAAATTATTCTAGGCTTAGTTTCCGCATATTATATTGGAAGAGGTCTAATTTTTTGGGCAGTTGGATTTGGTGTTCTTCATATCGTATATGGAACGGTTATGTATTTTAAATACGATCAGAAAAAATAGTAATTCCGTGCAAGGGTTTAATCAATTAAATAAAGCTTTTGATAGCCGTGTAAGATTAGGTCTTATGTCTATTCTTGTTGTGAATGATTGGGTTAGTTATAAAGATATAAAAGAAAACCTTAGCCTAACAGATGGTAATTTGGCAAGTCATGTCTCATCTTTAGAGAGAATTAAATACGTAGAGATTAAAAAACAGTTTGTTGGAAAGAAACCTCAAACGTCCTATAAAGCCACTAAGTCTGGGAGAAAAGCGTTTGCTGACCATATAGATGGATTAGAAAAGATACTGAAAGGACAATGATTTTTTTTATTTGTGCAAAAACTTTGATAACAAAAGTACTTTACAATTTATTGTCTAGGGAAATTCCACATTCATCTTAGGTTTTTCTCAATTAACGTGAGTTCCACATAAAGAATGAATGTCAATAGGAGTAAAATTTTGAATCGAGAATTGTCAAAATCGAATTTTACAGTTCAAAGCTGATTTGTACATTAGCCTCATATTTATCCATAATTATAGATAATAATCTCATTTCGAACATATTTATTTAAGAGAATAGCAAAAAAGCCTTACTATTATTAAAATAGTTCTATTTTTGCTAAAATAGGAACATTCAAAAATCAAGAAATGAAAAAAAATATGCTTAAGTGGAATGTAATAGCCCTTGTTGGCTTGGTAATTGGTTTTTCAAGTTGTGGGGAAGAGGTTAGTCCAGAAGGGGGAAAAGTTGTTATAGAAGAGAATGTTGAGGACACGACTTTTTTGGATATCCCAGAATTAGATGCAGACATGGCTTATTCAGTTCCAACTCCTAATGAGTTGTTTGCAGTAATAAAAGAATCAGGTGTTTTATATGATGGCTCGATTTTAAATTCACCGGATAACATAAAAAAGTATTCTTCTAAAAAAATTCAAGCTCTTAATTTTGGTGTTTATTTTGCTGATTTAGCTTTTGCTAGTAGCTTTGAAGAAAATGCTTCAATTCTGAGTTATTTTGGCACAATTAAAGTTTTAAGTGATGAGCTTGGAATCTCCAATGCGTTGGATGCAGCGATTTACGAAAAAGTTGAAATGAGTCTAGAAAGTAATGACTCTGACTCTTTGTTGTTTCTTTCAAATGATACTTATTTTCAAGCGTATTCTTATTTAGAAGAGAATGAACGAGGTTCTACTTTGGCATTAATTGTGCTTGGAGGATGGATTGAAAGTTTATATATAATGACCAATCTAGGAGCGTATGAAGAAGGTAGCAATTTAGTAGCTCGAATCGGAGAACAAAAACTTACGGTTGGAAATTTAATGGGATTTATGATGAAATACCAAGACGATTCAAACGTTGCTGAAGTAATGGAAGAGTTAGCAGATATTGAAGAACTATTTTGGAGTTTTGAAGAGGAAGAAGGTGGTGCTGTTTCAACTTCACAGGAAGGTGATGTATATGTTCTTTCAGGAGGTTCTACAATTATGGTTTCGGCTGAACAATATGAAAAATTGAAAGAATTAGTTTCTGAATTAAGAAACGAAATAATTGAAGGAGAGCTTTAAAATATAAAATTTAAGTTATGAAAAGATTATTTACAAACCTGTTTTTAGTTGCTTTAGTAATAGCACCTAGTGCTTTGTTTAGTCAAAACTGTAGAAATATTGTTAAGTACTGTGACCATGCTAAGCGAGATGGGTTTTTACGCAATGGGCAGTCCCTAAGTGGAGCCTTTGTGCAAGGAGATACGGCAGAAATTACTGTTGTTGTTTATAAAAACATGGAGTACAGAATGTCTCTTTGTTCTCCAACTCACGATGAATTGGATGGGAAATTTGAATTCAAAATTGTCGAAAAGATTACAAAGCCATATTGGGATGAAAAAAAAGTTTCTAACGTAGAAGAAGTCGCAAAGCTTGATGAGAATGGCGATGATATGTATGACGATTTTGGTGATATTATCTATGAGGAGGTAGCGACAATTAAAACCATTAAAACAAGGCGTTACAAAAAACAAGATATTGTACGTTACGATAATAAAAAGGATGAAGATGCGCAGGAGTTTATCTTTATTTCGGATAAAACAAGAAAATTAACTATTAAAGTTTATATACCTGCACCTGAAGGAGGGGATGAAAGTCAAGGTCTTGGTGCAGAAACCTATGCTTGTGTTGGTTTGTTGATTGAGCATCAACCAGGGCCAACAATTGGATTTAATAGATAAAATTTGATAACTTTATTTAAAGCCCTGCTCATAATGAGTAGGGCTTTTTTATTTTTGGGACATGAATATAGAAGAGATATTAAAGAAAAGTAAGAAAATTGTAATAACAACACATCAATCTCCAGATGGTGATGCAATAGGATCTTCATTAGCATTGTTTGGGTACTTAGCAAAAAAAGGGTTTGATGTAAGTGTCGTTGTGCCAGATACCTTTCCCAAGTTTTTAAAGTGGATGGAAGGAACAGATAATATACATGTTTACGACCATGCGGAAAATGTTGTAAAAGGGCTAATAAGTGAAGCAGATTTAATATTTAGTTTAGATTACAATGACTTAACTCGAGTAGGAGGTGTTGGAAATTTAATTGAAAAATCTACTGCTTATAAAGCAATGATTGATCATCATCTGCATCCAGCAGACTTTGCAGATTGGATGTGTAGCGATACATCATCTTGTTCTACAGCCCAACTCATCTATAACTTTATTGAATATTTTAATGATTTAGATTTAATCGATAATCAAATAGCAGAAGGCATTTATTGTGGCATAATGACTGATAGCGGATCATTTAGATTTCCTTCTGTCCAAGCTAAAACACACTTGATCGCAGCAGATTTAATAAACAGAGGGTTAAATCATTCTCGAATCCATGAATTAGTGCACGATGTAAACACGTTACCTAAATTACATTTATTAGGTTTTGCATTAAATGAAAAACTAAGAGTGTTACCAAACGTGCCGGTTGCGGTTATAGCAATAAGCTATGAAGAATTAAACCGGTTTAACTACAAGAAAGGTGATGCTGAAGGTTTAGTTAATTACGCGTTATCTCTTGAGGGGATTGAAATGGCAGCATTTATCAAGGAAGATGACAATAAAGTAAAAATGTCATTTCGATCAAAAGGAGATATCGCTGTGAATGAGTTTTCAAGACAGAACTTTGGTGGAGGAGGGCATAAAAACGCAGCTGGCGGTGTTAGTTTCACATCGTTTGAAGAAACAGTGAAATTATTCGAATCTAAAATTGTTGAATTTTTAAAATGAGAATACTTTTTGTAATATCAATTTTTTTTATGTTCAGCTGTCAGCCCAAGCAGGAATTAGAGGTTTTTGACCAACCTGATTTAGAAATATCAATAACTAAAGACGAATCGATAGAAATGCACCGAATGTGGGTAAAAGATGAATCCTATAAAATTGATCGATATATCGAACGACACAGTTGGAATGCAATTTCCACAGAATCTGGAGTGAGGTATTATGTATATGAACAAGGTAGTGGTATTTCCGTAGAGAAAGATATGCTTATTACGGTTGAATTTGAAGTAAGATTGATTGATTCGGACACTACTCTTTGCTATACTTCTGATAAAAATGGTGAGCACACTTTTTTAGTTGGAATGGATAATGTAGAATCGGGATTACATGAGGCTGTTAAATATCTACATGTTGGAGATAGAGCCTATATAATACTACCTCATTTTGCAGCTCACGGCCTGTTAGGTGATATGAATAAAATTCCACCATTGTCCACAGTACTTTACGATATTTATGTTGTAGATGCGAAAAATAAATAAAAAAATATCCATATTATTTTTAGCGGCCATTATCTTAATTGGATGCGAAACAGAAACTCCCGAATATTTCCTCACCGAAGGAGGGTTGAAGTATAAATATCAAGATATAGTCGGAGAGGGTGAAGAACCTCAAGTTGGAGATGTTTTGTCTGTAGCAATGAAATGGAGTACTATTGAAGATTCGGTATTCTATACATCAGTTAATACAGGTTATAATGGTGCTGATATAATAAAGTTGCAAAAACAAAATCAACCTGGAGGCATAGAGGAGGGGTTTGCAAAATTAAAAGAAGGTGATAGTGTTACGTTCTATGTTAATCCCGAAAGATTTTTTAAGGAGTATATTCAGGCAGAAACACCTGCTTTCCTAATTAGTGATGCTGAAATGAAAATTGACATTCGATTAATTAAAGTTCAAAGCAGCAAAGAGTATGAGTTAGCTTTAATAGAATGGCAGCGCTTTAAAGAATTTGAAGAATTTCAAAAAATAGAGGAGACCTTAGGTTATTGGAACAGCAATGGAGATTCTATAGTTGAAGTTGATGGATTGTATATTGTCTATAATGCTGTTGATAAGGGAGAAGCTTTAAATTACAATGCGGTTTTCGAGCTACACTATATAGCTGCTTTTACGAATGGTGAAGAGTTCTATAATACCTATAATAATGGTCAGCCAGATGAGTTTCAATTTGGTGAAAACGGACAGATGGTGGAGGGGCTTAAAAATGCAATTTCAACAATGAAATACGGGCAAAAAGCTAAGGTTTTAATACCTTCTGATATAGGTTTTAAAGCAAAAGGCTCTGTAGGAAACATTGTTCCACCATATACTCCTGTCATTTACTATCTAGAAATTTTACCTAAGGTTGATGAAGATTTTTTTATTGAAAAGTAAATTCAAACTCTTCAACTGAAACCATTTCGACAGGTACCTCAACTAAGTCAGCGAACATTTTACCTTCTTCTTCTAAATCAGCATCGTCACTTTCAAAGTACCATTTTACATGAATATTGTTACCTGCTTTTTTCATGTTTTCAAATCGCTTAAATATTTCATAAAGTAATTTTGACGAACTCGTATTAAAATATTCAAGTTTTACCTCAATGTTAGTGTCAGGTGCAGGCTGTTTAGCATAAGCATCTAACCAAGCTAATACAGGTGTGTATATATCAATTACATTTTCAGGAAGAGATCTTCCCCAAATTTCAAAATTTCCATTTGGATCTAAAATAATATGTGGTGATTTCCAGCTTCCTTTTATTTGTAACTTTTCCATGTGAAATGATTTTAATACTAAATTAGGCTTAATTTTTAAGATTTATTCATTTTAGTTGATAATTAATTAGCCAATAAGGAACATACAAGGTCTTTTACTTAAATTAGGAGCGTGTTTTTTCCAATCAATAATCTTTTTAGATTGAATAAACTCATTCTCCAAAGATATATCTGCAGCTAAGCATAGTGTTGTGTTAGGAGCACATTGCTTTAGTAAATCTTCCATTAAATGATTATTCCTGAATGGAGTTTCCATGAAAATTTGCGTAACTCCATTTATTGCTTGTCTCTCTAGTTCTTTAATCTTTTTAATTCGTAAGTTTTTTTCTTTTGGAAGGTATCCATTAAAACAAAAATTTTGTCCATTCATTCCACTTGCGATTAGTGCCAGTAAAATAGATGAAGGTCCTATCAATGGGACAACTTTAATGTTTTTGTAATGCGCGAGTCTTACAATGTCACTTCCTGGGTCTGCAATTCCCGGACATCCAGCTTCACTAATTACACCGATATCGTTTCCTTCCAGTGCTGGATTTAAAAATGATTCAAGATCAATAGCTGATGTGTATTTATTTAAAACAAAAAATTGTAATTCATCAATATCAATTTCTCGTTCAACTTTCTTTAAAAATCGTCTTGTGGTTTTAATGTTTTCGACTATAAAGTACTTTGTGTCAATTATTATTTGTTGAACATCTTTAGGGATTACAGCGTCAATGGTTGAATCACCCAAAGTTGTTGGTATCATGTAAATTTTACCTTTTTCCATTATGAGATTTTCTTTGTAATTATTTCACATGCCGCATCCAGTAGCTGATATACTTTTTCAAATCCATCATCACCACCATAATAAGGGTCTGGAACTGGGGTGTTATCTTTAGGGGTTAATTCGTTTAATATAAGCCGTACTTTTTCTATATCTTTATTTGAGTTTGCTAAAGAAACGATATCCGATAAGTTAGAGCCGTCCATAGCATAGATAATATCAAAACTTTCGAAATCAGAGGAGGAAAATTGTCTAGCTTGTTGCTGCGAAATGTCGATGCCATATTTATTAGCTATTGCCACAGCCCGATGGTCAGGTCCTTGTCCAACATGCCAGCCCCCCGTGCCAGCAGAGTCAACTTTTATGTCGAGTCCTTTGCTGTTTACTTTTGTTTGTAATATGCCTTCTGCAAGCGGAGAACGACAGATATTACCTAAACAAACCATTAAAATTTTCATATTCAATCTTTGACGCAAAAATAGGTAAAGAACTTTTACAAACTAGCAGCTGCTGATTTAGAAAGATTGATTCTGTACCTAAGGAGCATTTCCATTCCACCTCTTCCGTTAGTGGCAACGGACAAACCAGACATATTTAAGTCATAACTCACGCCCAAAGAAAATTCTGCAAAATTTAAGAATAGGGTTGTGTAAAATGCATCTCCAATTCTCACATAACTACCCAATGAAATAGTGGATTTGTCGTAATATCCAGTGTATTTAGAACTCTCTTTAAGCGAGTAAATAAAGTCATTTCCAATTGATAATGACTGGTTTGGGCCTTGTTTAAAGTAAATCAAATTAGGTGAAAAAGCTAATTTAGAGCCATTTTTACTAAACTCTCCTCCTCCATGAATAGTATATTTTTGATAAAGGTTTTCATTTCCATTAAGCAATGTGTTTTGTGGCGTTAATAAGTGGGCAACAGAAACGCCAAAATTTATGGAATTTTGATTGTTAAGTTTTCCGAAATAATACAATCCTGAATTAATGTCAAATTGAAAAGATTTATCCGTAACCAACGTTTCGCCATTCTCTAAATTAGTATCAAAAGTTGACCCTGTCCATTGTTGGTCCCAAGTCAAAGATTCCATACTTGCGAACCTTTGAAAAAATGAAGGCTGCATACCGAGTGCTAGTTGATGATTATCTGCTATTTCAATTGCGTAATTTATGCTGATGTTGGCAATATTTGTTGTCAATTGACTATCACCAGATTTATCGTTGTAAAAATTAACTCCTAAACCTAAAAAATTATTACTTGATTTTCCTTTCATCAGTTTAGTATCTAAACTTGCCGAGATTGTATTGTATGGGTTTGAACTAATCGATTTCCATTGGTTTTTAAAGCCAGTAAACACTTGGATATCACCAGGAAAAAAGCCAGTTGCCCCTGGGTTTATTGCCATTGGTGAGGCGTAAAACATACTGTAGTGTCTGTCTTGCTGTGCTTGTCCATTAATAAAGATAATTAAGGCTAATATGCTAAATACTAATTTTCTCATGTCTTTTTGTTTGAACAATTTATTTAACCAAAGTTATATTTCCCCTTAATGAGCCTTTCTCCCCATTGGAGTATTCGTATTCTAGATAGTAAGCAAATACGCCTGTGTTTTCCGGTTTTCCTTTGTAATTACCATTCCAGCCTGTGGATAGGTCATTGGATTCAAAAACCTTTTCACCGTATCTATTGTAAATCATTAAAGTAAAAGATGTAATTCCAGAGCCTCTTACAAAAAGAACATCGTTATGCGTGTCATTATTTGGAGAGAATGCAGTTGGTATTCCAATAGCCGATTCTACCTCCTCAATAACATCTAATGTTTGGCAAGTTGTATCTGTACAGCTTGTTGCAGTATATGCAATTAAGCAAATTGAGTATGAACCTTCACCGGCATAGGTCACAGATGGGTTGATATCGGTTGATGTTGTTCCGTCTCCTAAATCCCATAAATAGGTAGCTGCATCGCTAGATGAATTATTGGTAAGCACTAAAGTTTCACCAAGAGAAAGTGGATTGCTAGATAAGTTGAAATCTGCATTTGGAGCACCTGAATTACTGATTGAAATTGGACCAAAAGAATCCGCGCAACCATTATTATCAGTTAGTATCAAGGTGTAACTACCATTGGTTAAGTCAGTTGCATCTAAGTTTCCAACTACTCCATTCCATGTATATGAATAAGGAGTAGTTCCACCTATAGCCGCTATTCCAGTAATTGAACCATTGCTTGCATAACAATCTTCATCTGTAATTATTATTGAAGTAGCATCAATAGTTGGCCCTGTGATTGAATTGACAACAATTGGTCCCATTGAAGAAGAACAACCATTGACATCCGTTACGGTAAGTGTATAACTTCCAACTGTTAACCCAGACGTATCTTCAGAAGAAGTACTGCTTCCATTCCAGTCATAAGTAAATGGAGGTAGTCCTCCTGAAGAAGTTATTCCTGTAATCGAACCGTTTACTGAACTGCATGTTTCTGAACTAACAATGATAGAAGAACTATCTATGGTTGGCCCGGAATTGTCAACTATTGTATAGGGGTTTGTTGTAAATACACATCCTGCATTATCCGTAATTATAAGAGAGTAAGTCCCTGCTGATAGTCCTAAAGTATCGGCAGTAAGACTTGCTGTTCCGTTCCACTCAAATGTGTATCCAGGTGTTCCTCCTGATACTGCAATGCCAGTTATAGAACCACTTCCTTGTGTGCAAGCATCATTAACTAAAACAAGGGTAGTTGTATCCACAATTAACCCTAGGTTCACTAAAGTAACTGGGTTAGAAATTACAAAACAACCAAGTGCATCAGTTACTGTAAGCACGTAACTACCTCCTCCTAATAGTGCAGTATCAGCTGTCAATGTAGTATTGGTATTCCAGCTATAGCTAAGTGGTGCGTTCCCCCCAATAGTCATAATTCCCGCTATTGAACCATTTATTGATCCACAAGTCTCATTTGTTATTACTAAACTAGATGTGTCTAATAAAGGAGCTGCATTGTCAATAACAGCATAAGGTCCACTTTGATCCGTACAGCCAAACGCATCCGAAACAATTAACGTGTAGCTACCTGCTGCAAGATCAGCAGTGTCGGCAGTTAAAGTTGTATTACCGTTCCATGAATAAGTAAGCGGGGCTGTTCCTCCCGAAGCGGTTATGCCGGATATATCCCCATTTGAAAGTGTACATGATTCATCCATTATGTCAAGCCCACTTATATCAATTGAAAGTCCTGCAATATTAGTTATTACATGGGGTCCAGTAGAAGTCGAACATCCTAATCCATCAGTTGCTACCAAAGTATAACTACCCGCAGCAACATTTGCTAAATCTTCATTCGTTGAAGCTGAACCATTCCAAGTATAAGTAACAGTTCCTGACCCTCCAGTTGTTGTGATTCCTGTTATTCCACCATTTATATTTCCACAATTTTCGTCCAATATAACTATGCTATTTGCATCTAAGGCAATGCTTGTAGCACTTCCGATAACATAAGTTCCCACAGTCGTTACACATCCCTTTGCATCGCTCACTACTAAGGTATAACTACTCGCTGAGGCACTTGCTAAATCCAATGTTGTTGATGTTCCGTTCCATTCATAAGACAATGGAGCAGTTCCTCCAGCTATGTTAATTCCAGAAATTGTTCCGTCACTAAGGCCACAATTTTCATTTCCGATAACAACAGATGCATCGTTAAATGTAATTGGTGGTGAAATGATTACGGAAACAGGTATCAGATAATTACCTGGACAAGTTCCAACCCAATAAGTGGTATTCGAAGTTAATGGTCCAGTTGTTAGTGTGTTGGTTCCAATAATATTCCCACCTACTTCTGCATCATACCATGTTATAGTTCCAACCAAGGTTCCAGTAACAGAAGCAGTTAAAGTAGAAGTGCTGCCACTACAAATAGTATCATTTGTGGTAGTTAAAAAGAAATTTGAAATCGTTTCATTTGGAAGTCCAACACCACCACCTGTAGCACCATTTGAAGGGAATTCTGTGTCGAACGTTTCAGAATTGGTTACCCCATTGGCTCCACCATTAGCTGTTGTTGAAATAACGCCATTAGATATTGCAATGTAACCACCACCACCACCACCACCTGGGCCTTCTGCTTCGTCCATATTACCCAAAGTTCCATCGATAATTACTTGGTTTCCACCATTCCCACCATTTACATCAATTGAAATGCCGGTAACAGTGCTGTTAGAATTGATAATAACTGTTCCTCCAGCTCCACCTCCACCAGCACCATCATTTCCTGCAATATTTCCCCATGAAGCATTAGGTGCAGAAACATCTTCTGCTATTTGACCAAGGGAAACTATTGTTCCAGTACCAGAAACACTTCCGTAGTTTAGAATATAGATGATGCCTCCACCATTTCCACCACTACCACCAGTACTGGAAGCTTCGTTTAAATCTCCAGCGCCACCAGCACCACCAAGAAAAATTTTCCCAGTTGAGTAATCTAGAGGTCTTCCTCCTAAGCCACCTCGATTTTTATGAAAATCTCCTCCCCATGAAGGGTCTCCAGCAGGAACAGTATTTGCATTTTGATAAGCACCTGAAAAGGTGAAACCGCCTCTTCCTCCCCCGGACCGGACCACACCATTTATAGGTGCTGGAGTAATTTCATTTTTTTCGGTTTCTATATCCCATGAATTATAATTACCTAGTGGAACACCAACACCATCAATCCAATTGTTGATGTCACCGGCATTTCCGCCGCCTCCGCCACCACCATTGTGGCCGTTTCCACCACCACCACCATTAGCTGGAGCTCCTTTACAATAGGCTCCGCCATCATCAGCATATTCCGTGAACCAGCCTCTTATGCTTTCGCCCTTCATTCCACCTGCATCTGATAATGGTCTAGACCAATTCGCGACACCTAAATTTGATGTAGCGTTATTAGCAATCCCACCCCTAAATCCAAGATCAGAAGCTGTTATCGAACCAGTTAAAATTAAGTCATTATTCACCTCAATGGCTAAAACACCACCTGTACTTCCATCCCAAGCAGTTGTCGTTAATGTTCCGATAATAGTTAAGTCCTCAAATCTTGGTACTCTAATAACTTGAACATTACCAGATGCTGTATAATCATTTGAAAGTCCACACCTTAATTCAATCGAAGTGCCGGTCGGTACACTTTTTACTTCTGCATATTCATTGTTACCACAATTTCTATAGTCAGTAATTTGCCCCCATGATGGATCACTAGGTATGCCAGCAGTTCCATTCCAATTTGGAACACCAATCATATCATCCCCATGAATACCTTGCATTTGAATAATCAAGATTAAATCCCCTGGTTCTAAATTCCCGACGAATCCGTACGAAGTTGAATTTAAAGCAGAATTAGCAACTGTAATCGTGTTGTTACTAGTCGATGCATCAGCAGTTAAAGTTGTAAATACGTTAACAATGTCTGGTGTTCCAGAAAGTGTAAGGGTGCCATTCTTTCCTTTTTGTCCGATACCTAATCCAAGCGAAAGAATAAGGATTGCTGATAAAATTAGTTTTGTTGTTTTCATAGCTTGCGATAAAGACGCGTATCACTTTGTAATGGTTGTTTCGTGATTAAACGATTTTCACGAAAATTAATAAAATATTCTAGTATTACATGAATAAAAATAATTCTATGATAGGAACCTTACTGTTTTGTAATAATAAAAAGTTTAATCCTAATAATTTCCAAATCTTATTTTTGGTTAAAAAGTGTACATTTGTTGGCTTGTCAAAAACAATAATGAAAATAGCTATTCTTGGATACGGTAAAATGGGTAAAGTAATTGAAGAAATTGCTATACAACGAGGCCATTCTATTGCATTGAAAGTTAATCAAACGAACCTGGATTTTGATTTAGAGTTACTTAGGGTCTGTGATGTTGCAATTGAGTTTTCTTCCCCCGAATCAGCAGTAGAGAATATTAACAAATGTTTTGATGCTAATATTCCTGTTGTTGTTGGAACAACTGGATGGTATGCTGAACTTAATGCTGTTCAGGAAAGATGTATTTCTGAAAATAAAGGATTACTATATGCAACAAACTTTAGCGTAGGCGTTAACATATTTTATGAAATAAATAAAAAGTTAGCTGCGTTAATGAATCCAAATAGTCAATATGAAGTGAAAGTAGAAGAAACGCATCATACGCAAAAATTGGATGCACCAAGCGGCACAGCAATAACTATTGCAGAAGGAATAATAGCTAGTTTGGATAGAAAGGATTCTTGGAAAAATGACATTGTTGTTTCTGAAAATGAGTTGGGTATTGATTCAAAAAGAATTGAAAATGTGCCGGGTACACATATAGTAAAGTATGAGTCTGAGATTGATGTTATTGAGATTAAGCATGAAGCAAAAAACAGAAATGGATTTGCATTTGGAGCTGTGTTAGCTGCTGAATATATCCATGATAAAAAAGGGATATTTACAATGAAGGATGTATTGTCTTTGTAAATAATAATCAATAGAAAAGTAAAATGGGAGTACCACAAATATTATTGTATTTAATGATTGTAATTTATTTTGCATCATTATGGAAAATTTTTGAAAAAGCAGGTCGGCAAAAGTGGGAAGGATTTGTTCCTGGATATAATATTTGGGTATGGTTAAAAATATTAAATAAGCCTTGGTGGTGGATTTTCTTTTTCCCAATACCATTTGTAAATTTTGTAATTACAGTTGCTTGTAATGTTGAAACTGCTAGAATGTTTGGGAAGTATGCTCCAAAAGACACTATACTGACAGTTTTGGTTCCATGGTACATGATCCCAGCTATAGCATATAAAGAAGAAAATGTAATTGTTGATCCTACCGATTGGACAAAGAAAGATGACCGAGAAAAAAGAAGTATTCATGATCATCTTACTTTATTTTTTATGGCGCCATTTATTGGACATGCGTTGTTGGTGGTGTTTAAACTAACTGGCTCTAAAGACAAAGAGAATAAAAAAACAATGCCAAAGGAATGGACAGATGCCCTTGGTTTTGCTATAGTTGCAGCTACTATCATAAGAGTTTTCTTTTTTGAGGCGTTTACTATTCCTACCGGATCGATGGAAAAAACCATGTTAATTGGAGATTATCTTTTTGTAAATAAATTAAAGTATGGCGCTAAAATACCGCAAACACCATTTTCCGTGCCATTTGTTCATAATAGAATTCCAGGAACCTACACTAAGTCTTATGTAGAGTGGTTTAAAAACGATTATATGCGGCTGCCTGGTTATGGCGCAATAGAACGAAACGATATCATGGTATTTAACTGGCCTGCTGGAGATACGGTGATTGTTCATGATGATGCAATTGCACACGATTATTATTCTATTTTAAGAAATCATGCATACACCATGAGCGGGCAATCAAGTTATACAGAATTTGATAAAATTAAGGATGTGATGATGACTAGAGCTAGAGAACATATTGCAAGTGGTGGTGCATTATATGGTAATCCTTCTGGAGGCGCTCCAATTACAAAAACGGGAGGAGTAATGTCACATCCAGTGGATAAAAAAGAGAATTACATTAAAAGATGTGTTGCAGTTGGCGGTGATACAATAGAGATTATTAATGGAACTATTCATATTAATGGACTTGCAGAGGAAACACCTGAATATGCTCAGTATAATTATTGGTTTTATTTCAAAAATTATGAAGCTGCAATTCCATTTTCTGATGAGTATCTTTATGAGAACTATGAAATTTATCCATCTGGAATCCAAAGGGGTGAAATTGAGGTCGGAGATTCGTTGACAGGGGTAAAGAAGGTCAATGTTATGATTATGCCTTGTAGCAACTTAATAGCTGCTGAATTGGCTAGTTTGGTTGGTGTAGATAGTGCATCTGTAATTTGGGAAAAGAAGGGAGCCGATGTGGGGTATTCTTCAATATTCCCGAATGATATCAGTATAGATTGGACGAAAGATAATTTCGGTCCGTTGTATATTCCTAAAGCGGGTGCAACCATTTCATTAAATGAAGAAAATTATATAGCCTATAAAAGAGCCATTACAGCCTATGAAGGTAATACACTAGAGAAAGAAGGCGATGCCTATCTCTTAAATGGTGTAGCAGCAACTACATACACCTTTAAACAAAATTACTACTGGTTAATGGGAGACAATAGACATGGCTCTGCAGATTCTCGATATTGGGGGTATGTTCCAGAAGATCATGTTGTTGGAACTGCTTCGTTTGTTTGGTTCTCTAAAACCACAGAAAAAGGTTGGTTCGATGGAGGCATTCGTTGGAGTCGAATATTTTCATTTATTAAGTAACTATTCCCATGAAAGCAATATTGGGAACCGTATATTGTGGCAGTATTGAATATTATTCTGTGTTAAAAAATGCAGAGGAAGTATTGATAGATTCCTATGAACATTATTCAAAGCAGACCTACCGAAACCGTTGTGAAATATATGGGGCAAATGGAAAGTTGAATTTAACCATACCCTTAATCAGAAGAGGGAAGAGAGTTCCAGTTAATGACGCTCAAATAGAAAATGACTTTGGTTGGAGAAAATTACATTGGAGATCGATCGAGTCAGCTTATCGGTCATCCCCATATTTTGAGTTTTACGAGCATCACTTTATTCCTATTTTTGAAAAGGAACATACACACTTGTTTCAGTTAAATCAGGAAATACAAAATAAAATAATTCAAATTTTGGATTTAGGCGTAATAATTAAAGAAACAGAATCCTACCAAAAAGACCATTCCGGTTATACTGATTATCGGGATACAATTCACCCTAAAATTGCACCAAAAAATAAATTAGCAGACAAAAGATATATTCAAGTCTTTGAAAGTAAATTCGGTTTTATACCCAATTTATCCATCCTAGACTTGTTGTTTAATGAGGGGCCAAATGCAATAAGTTATTTATGAGATTCTTTTTTCTCTTTTTGTGTTCTACGTGTTTTGTTTATTTCACGTAAATATTTATCCGTAGACCTTTTGAATTGAGATAAATCATTTGAACAGCTAATGAACTTTTGTATCGGGTCATCTGATTCTGTGTACGATGCATTTAGTATCGTTTCCGCATTCGTTTTCTTTTTGTTTGCATCTTCAAGTAAATAAGTGGTTTTATGTGTATACTCATTAGATTCTAGATCTACTAACTTCTTAATGTCGCGATTAAGTGTTTGTAAATTATTTTCTAGTCCTACAATAGCATTAATATAGCCAGTAGTAGCTATATCATTTGCTTTTTGCATTTCTTTCATTTTTTCTTCCTTATCAGCAATGGTTAATGCTTTTTTCATTGCAGCATCAGCTTTTTCAAATTGTGCATCTATTTTTTTCGAGAAATACGGGTACTTATTTTTGTAATTTGTTATTGTAGTTTTATTCTGTTTCCAAGCAGCTTCTTCATTTTCAACACTTGTGCCGCATGAGAATAGTATTAATGTTACCAGGATAGTGAATATCTTATACATGATTTTGAATATTAAATTTTATTTACCTAAAACTGTTTTATTAAGCTGTAACGCCTAGAACTTCAACCATTTTCTTTCCAAGGTCAGCTGGCGAATCAACAACATGAACACCGCACTCTCTAAGGATGGCTTTTTTGGCAGCAGCTGTATCTTCTTCTCCACCAATTATTGCACCTGCATGTCCCATTGTTCTTCCAGCAGGAGCAGTTTCTCCAGCGATAAAAGCTACAACTGGTTTTGTACCGTTAGCTTTAATCCACTTTCCAGCCTCAGCTTCTAAGTTTCCACCTATTTCACCAATCATAATAATTCCTTCAGTAGCAGGATCTTCCATTAATAATTGAACAGCATCTTTAGTTGTTGTTCCAATAATTGGATCTCCACCAATTCCAATAGCTGTAGTTTGTCCTAAACCAGCTTTTGTAATTTGATCTACTGCCTCATACGTAAGTGTTCCTGATTTAGAAACAATTCCAATGGTACCTTCTTTGAAAATAAAACCTGGCATAATTCCAACTTTTGCCTCTCCAGCTGTCATTATACCTGGGCAGTTAGGGCCAATCAATCTACAATCTTTATCTGTAAGATATTCTTTAACAGGGATCATGTCTGCTACAGGAATTCCTTCTGTAATACAAACGATAACTTTAATTCCTCCTTCTGCAGCTTCCATAATAGCATCAGCTGCAAATGCAGGTGGTACAAATAAAATAGATACATCTGCGCCAGTTTCTTTTACAGCATCTACTACAGTGTTAAAAACAGGTCTGTCTAAGTGGATTTGGCCTCCTTTACCCGGAGTAACTCCGCCAACTACATTAGTTCCATACTCAATCATTTGACCAGCATGGAAAGTTCCTTCTCCTCCGGTAAATCCTTGAACAATTACTTTTGAATCTTTATTTACTAATACACTCATGTTTGTGTTTTTAATTTCTAAAATTTTAGAAATCCAAAGTTAATAATAGAAATGAATATACTTCGGAATGTAAAGTGTTTTTTTAAACAAAAAACCCGTCCCAATAATTATCGGGACGGGTTTTAACTATTTTGAAATAGAAATTATAGGATTATTTTCCTCCTTCCATTTTCTTTTTTAATTCAGCTAACACGTCTAAATCTCCAAGAGTAGATTTTTCTTGGTTACTGTTAAGGTTTTGAACCGCTTTACGCGAGGCAGTAGATTTAGCCTTCTTAGCAGCTTCAACAACTTCTCCCCAGATACCTGTGTGAGAAACGATAAGCTTTTTACCTTCTTTGTTGAATTCAATCACTTTAAATTGTGCTTGTTCTTCAGCAGCTAGGTTAGCACCATCTTCTTTCTTCATGTGTTTTACTGGACAATATCCTTCAACACCATGCGTAAGAGAAACGATTCCCGCTTTATCTTTAATCTTAATAACGGTTCCTTCGTGAATAGAATCAATTGAGAATACAGTTTCATAACCATCCCAAGGATTCTCCTCAGTTTGTTTATGTCCTAAACTCAATCTTCTATTTTCTTTATCTAATTCAAGAACAACGATGTCTAATTCGTCACCTACAGCACAAAATTCAGATGGATGTTTGATTTTCTTTTCCCAAGATAAATCCGAGATGTGAATTAAACCATCAATTCCTTCTTCTAATTCTACAAATACTCCGAAATTAGTGAAGTTCTTAACTGTTGCTTTATGCTTAGATTGGATAGGGTATTTAGCTTCAATACCTTCCCATGGATCTGGCATTAATTGCTTCATTCCTAATGACATCTTTCTGAATTCTCTATCTAGAGTTAAAACTTGTGCTTCCACTTCGTCGCCAACTTTTAAGAAATCATTTGCTGTACGCAGGTGCTGACTCCAGCTCATTTCAGAAACGTGAATCAATCCTTCAATTCCAGCAGCAATTTCAACAAATGCACCGTAATCAGCTAAAACAACAACTTTACCTTTAACAGTATCTCCAACTTTCACTTCGTCAGCAAGTGCTTCCCAAGGGTGAGAGTTTAACTGTTTAAGACCCAATGCAATTCTTTTCTTGTCATCATCGAAGTCAAGAATAACAACGTTAATTTTTTCATCCAATGTAACAACCTCTTCTGGATGATTAACACGTCCCCATGAAAGGTCAGTGATATGGATAAGTCCATCAACACCACCAAGATCGATAAATACACCGTAAGAAGTAATGTTCTTAACTGTACCTTCCAATACTTGTCCTTTTTCAAGGCCAGACATAATTTGTTTCTTTTGTTCTTCTAACTCAGCTTCAATAAGTGCTTTGTGAGAAACAACAACGTTTTTAAATTCATTGTTAATTTTAACAACTTTGAATTCCATGTTTTTACCAACATACTGATCGTAATCTCTAATTGGCTTAACATCAATTTGCGAACCAGGTAAGAATGCTTCAATTCCAAATACATCTGCAATTAAACCACCTTTCGTTCTACATTTAACAAATCCAGTAATGATTTCTCCAGTCTCTAACACTTCGTTGACTTTTTGCCAAGCTCTGTGCATACGAGCTGTTTTGTGAGAAACAACCAATTGACCCGTCTTATCTTCCATTGTTTCAATGTAAAGATCAACAGGGTCACCAATTTTAAGGTCTGGGTTGTATCTAAATTCATTTTTAGGCACAACACCTTCACTTTTATATCCTATGTTAATAACAATTTCTTTTGAAGTAATTGCTATTACAATACCATGTACAACTTCTTTTTCAGCAATTTGAGAAAGAGTTCCTTCGTATAGCTCACTTAGTTCACTTTTTTCTTCAGTTGTGTAAGTTTCAATTCCAGCTTCGAATGCATCCCAATCAAAATTAGGGTCAGCAACTATTTTTTCCGCTTTAGCAGGAGCTTTCTTTTTTACTTCAGTTTTTGTTTCCGCTTTTGGAGCTTCTTCAACAACTGCTTCTACTTCAACTTTTTTAGCTTTAGCTGTTTCCTTTTTAGGAGTAGCTTTTTTTGCAGGAGCTTTTTTCACTGGAGTAGCTTTTACAGCTTCTTCCTTCTTAGCTTTGGGAGTTGATTTTTTTGCTGGAGCCTTTTTAGTCTCAGCTTTTACAGTTTTTTTAGCAGCAGGTTTTTTTGCTACTTTTTCTTTTTTATCTTCAGCCATATGGCATAAATTATTGTATCTCACTTTTCGGTTTTGTGAGAGTTGTTAAACTTAACCTGTCCGACAGGTTTCCTTTTCGGGGTGCAAATGTAGTGCTTTTGATTGTAAAAACAATAAAGGAATTTGATTTATTTTCTTTGAACAAAGGGCTTAATTTTATTGTAAGTTTTAGTTAGAGAAATTTTTGGCATAAATAAATATCATCTCAGTTTTTTCTGTATGTATCAGCTTTGATTTTTTCGACAGACGAAAAAGTAATATAATACTTAAAAACCCACTGAACAGTAAATTGGGTTAGCGAATACTTTATACTTATTTACGTATAATAGAGTTCCAAAGATTTTCTAGTTGCATACACTTATATTCGTACTACACATCTGGTCGTTGAAAAATCCGTATTATAAATTAAAAAAGGTTGCTTAGTGAATGTAACTTTATCAATTCAATATAGGTGGAACGGTTTGTGTAAAAATGACTATTTCGAATACTTAAATTTTAAGAGAGTTTTTATATACAATGCGCAATTTATTTTTCATACTAATCGCTGGAGCTGTTATCATTTTGTCAAGCTTTCTTTTTGACGAGAGTATAGGAGATAATGTGATATCAGTAGAAGTTGCACCGAAAATATTGCCTGCATTTTTAACGCAGAATAATAAATGGGTTGATAGTGTTTTCAATACACTTTCAAAGGAAGAGCGTATAGCACAGCTTTTTATGGTAGCTGCTTATTCGAATAGAGATAGCTCCCATCAACGTGAAATAGAGAAGTTAATAACGGATCAAAAAATAGGGGGATTAATCTTTTTTCAAGGTGGGCCCATCAGACAAGCTAACTTAACCAATGCCTATCAGGCTAAAGCAAAAGTCCCTTTGTTGGTCTCAATAGATGCAGAATGGGGATTGGCGATGCGTTTGGACAGTACCATGAAGTTCCCTAAGCAAATGACTTTGGGTGCTATATCAGATAATAACCTGATTTATCAAATGGGAGAGCAGATTGCTTTTCAGTGTAAACGTATGGGTATTCATGTTAATCTTGCTCCAGTTGCAGATGTCAATAATAATTCAGAAAACCCTGTAATCAACTACCGTTCCTTTGGCGAGGATAAATACAAGGTAGCTAATAAAGCAATTGCCTACATGAAAGGAATGCAGGATCAGGGTATTATGGCGAATGCAAAACATTTTCCGGGTCATGGAGATACTGATAGCGATTCGCATAAAACACTTCCGATTATAAAACACACTAGAGAAAGGTTGGATTCATTGGAGTTGTATCCGTTTCAACAAATGATTGATAGTGGGTTAGGAAGTATGATGATAGCGCATTTGTATATTCCTAGTTTGGATGATAGATCGAACCGGGCGTCAACATTATCTGAGAATATAGTTACTGATTTGCTTCAAAAAGAAATGGGCTTTGAGGGGCTTATTTTTACAGATGCTTTAAGTATGCGAGGAGTAAGTGCATTTTACGATCCAGGTAAATTGGATGTAGAAGCGTTGTTAGCAGGAAACGATGTATTATTATTTTCAGAAGATGTTCCTAAAGCGATAGAAGAGATTAAAATTGCCATCGATCAAAAATTAATTTCTCAAAAAGAAATAGACAGAAGGTGCCGTAAAATATTATCTGCAAAAGCATGGTGTGGATTGAATAAATACCAGCCAATAGAAACAGCTTTACTTTCTGAAGACTTGCATAAAACCGAAGCGCAATTTGTAAATATGAAATTGTATGAAAGTGCATTGACACTTTTAAAAAATGAAGAAGATATAGTTCCAGTTATGAAGCTTTCAGAAAAGAAAATAGCATCTATTACAATTGGGGCTGCAAACGAAAATGAGTTTAATACCTCGATTGATCGATATTGCGACTTTGATGCTTTTTCCTATTCTTTAAAACCAACGAATGAAGAAATTGGTAAAGCCGTAATTGATCTTGCTGATTACAATTTGGTTTTGATTACAATTCATGATATGAACCAACGGCCCTATCAGAATTTTGGAATAACGAAACAACTGAATAGCTTGGTAGATAGCTTAGCATCGAACCATAATGTTATTGTAAATGTTCTTGGAAATCCTTATTGTCTAAATAAGTTCGAAGGTGCGCATAAGGCAAAAGCTATTTTAGTAAGTTACGAAGAAGAAGCATTAGCCAAGGATATAAGTGGGCAAATGATTTTTGGAGGTTTGCCAATAAAAGGAAAATTACCTATATCTGTTAAGAATTATTCCAATGGGTCTGGAATTATTATTGAGAATTCAATTCGACTGAATTATACAATGCCGCAAGCCTTAAATATAAGTCCGAAAGACTTAAGTGGCGTTGATTTAATTGTGTCTGAAGCCCTAAGGGAAAAGGTTTTTCCGGGTTGTCAGGTTTTTGCAGCGAAAGACGGAAAGGTGTTTTATTATAAATCTTTTGGCAATCATACTTATGATAAAGATGCGTTACCTGTTAAAACAACAGATATTTATGATTTGGCTTCAATTACTAAAATTGCAAGTTCAACGGCTTCCTTGATGAAGCTTCAGAGTGAAGGTGTTGTGGACGTAGATAGTTCATTAAGTGCTTATTTACCCGATATGGTAGATACATCGGCCTATAAAAATATTTTATTAAAGCAAATGTTAACCCACCAAGCAGGATTTACCCCATGGATACCGTTTTATATTAGAACACTGCACAAGGGAAAGCCTAAGTTTGAATTGTACAGCGTCAAGCAAACTGAGTATTTCTCGGAGCGTGTAGCTGACAAACTTTTTGCAAACAAAAGCCTGCGAGATTCTATATTCAAAAAGATTTTATCTACGAAAGTTTCACCGGTCAAGAAATATAAATACAGCGATATAGGGTATTATTTTATCAATGAAATAATCCGAAATAAAACGAATACGACTCAAGACGATTATGTGATGAACGCATTTTACAAACCACTAGGGTTGGGCAATATTGGTTATAAGCCAAGATTAAAATGGAATTTGAATCGAATTCCTCCAACAGAGGATGATAAAGCTTTTAGAGGGCAATTAATTCAAGGAGATGTTCATGATCAAGGTGCGGCTATGCTGGGAGGTGTTTGCGGTCATGCAGGGCTTTTTGCCAATGCCAATGATTTAGGCGTAATGATGCAGATGTTTATGCAATATGGAGAATATGGGGGAGAGCGGTATATGAAAGAAGAGGTAGTAAAATACTTTACTTCGGCTCCATATTTTGATTCAAACAAAAACCGAAGAGGAATTGGTTTTGATAAAGCGGTAAGAGCAGGAGGGAGTGGGCCAACTTGCAGCAAATGTACCTCGAATGAAAGCTTTGGGCATTCGGGTTTTACGGGAACAATTACTTGGGCCGATCCAAAAACAGGTTTTGTATACGTGTTCTTATCAAACCGCGTAAATCCGAATGCGGAGAATAGAAAAATAATTTCGCTCGGAATCCGAACACGTATTCAGAAAATATTTACCGATGCAATAGCCAAAGCGGAAAAAGCTATTTAAAGGGCATTCGGATGTGTTCATACATTGCTACCTCAAACACAAATAAAATAGTTGCGTTATCATCCACTTTTTTGTGGTTTGTAGTTATTGTTTCTTACATTTAAATATGTCAAAAATCAATTTTAGATTTATATACATACTATTACTGCTACTTTCATTCAGCAGCAAAGCGCAGGTTAACCTAGATTCTTTATGGGGCGTTTGGAATGACAAAACTCAGCCAGATACCAATCGCCTTAAAGCAATGGAAAGCATAGCTTGGGATGGTTATTTGTTTTCTCAGCCCGACAGTGCTTTTTATTTTGCACAAATGGGATATGATTTTGCTGAAGCTAGAAACAATAAAAAATGGATGTCAACTTCGTTAAATACTCAGGGAATTTCATTTGCTATAAGGGCCGATTATGAAAAAGCACTGGAATACTATTCAAATAGCTTAGCGATAAGAAATGGATTAGGTGACAAAAAGGAAGTTGCAGGTTCTTACCATAACATTGGACGCGTTTATGAAAAACAAGGTAATTACCAAAGAGCTCTGGAGTATTATTTGAAGAGCTTGTCGATAGCAGAGCAATTAGGAAAGAAAAGAGGAATGATAAATAATTACAATACCATTGGACTTATTTATCAAGAACAAGGCAATTATGAAAAAGCAATGGACTATTATTTGAAGAGCTTGAAGATAGCTAAAGAGTTTGGCGATAATAGAGGAATAGGGGATTCTTACCATAACATTGGACTTGTTTATCAAGATCAAGATAATAATGAGAAATCACTAAAGTATCATTCAAAAAGCTTGGCGATATTTGAGCAAATAGGAGATAAAAAAGGAATGGGAGCTTGCTACAATAATATTGGAAATATTTATTCAGACCAAGGTAATTACGAAAAAGCGTTAGAATACCATTTAAAAAGCTTTGTGATAAGAGAGGAAATCGGTGATAAAAAAGGAATGGGATCTTCCTACAATAACATTGGAATTATCTACAAAAAACAAGATAATTATGAAAAAGCACTAGAGTATTTATTAGAAGCAAAAAACATAAAGCAAGAAATCACCACAATAAAAGGCTTAGATGAAACCTCAGAAGCACTAAGTGAAGTTTACAAAAAGTTAGGTAAATACAAACAAGCTCTAGAAGTGCACGAGCTGTATATGGAAATTAAAGATTCCATAGCCAAAATGGATGCTGAAGAAGAGTTGTACAAATTTGAGGTGGATAAAGAATACCAATTAAAAAAACAAGCCGATAGTATACTGCATGCTGATGAAATTATAATCCAACAAGCAGAAAACCGGGCCAAAGAAGAACAACTCAAAAGCGAAAAACAAAGAAGAACAGGCTTGCTCGTAATAGTGGGATTGGTATTGGTTTCTTTAGGATTTGTATTTGTACAATTAAGAAAAACCAGAGCGCAAAAAGTAGTAATAGAAGGGCAGCACGAAAAGCTCAACCAATCGCATCGAGAAATTACCGATAGTATCAACTATGCCAAACGCATACAAGATGCGCTAATGACATCGGCAGTGTATATAAAAGATGTACTTCCCGAGAGTTTTATTTTGTTTAAGCCAAAAGATGTAGTTTCGGGAGACTTCTATTGGATATATCGTTCACCAAAAGGACAAATCTATTTTACGGTAGCCGATTGCACTGGCCATGGCGTACCAGGAGCCTTTATGAGTATGATAGGAACTTCACTACTCAACGAATTTATTATTGAAAACAACCTAGAAGACACCGCCGAGGTACTCACAAAGATGCGCGAGCAGATTATTAAGTCGTTAGACCAAAAAGGCTTACAAGGAGAAAATAAAGATGGAATGGACATGGCGCTTTGCAAGTACGACCCCAAAAAAGGCACGGTTCAATATTCGGGAGCTTACAATCCACTGCTGCACATTAGTAAAAACCAGATAAACCAGCTAAAAGGCGATAGCCAACCAGTTGGATTACATACAGGCAAGAAACTCCCTTTTACCAGCAAAGAAATACAAGTAGCCAAAGGCGATATGCTGTACATCTATTCGGATGGTTTTCCAGACCAATTTGGAGGAGAAAAGGGCAAGAAGTATTTGTCAGGTAAGTTTAAGAAGTTTTTACTATCGATAAGTGATAAACCAATAGATGAGCAGAATACGCTTATTAAAGCCGAGTTTACCAACTGGATAGGAGACCACGAACAAATAGACGATGTGTGTGTAATGGGCGTAAGAATTACGTAGCTTTATTGATGTAAATAATAATGGCTAATGCTTTTTTATAAAAACCGTTAAACCCAGAATTCAAAATTGATTTTGCGTAATTATATCTAAATGTTTCTTTTAAGCCGAATGTATTCTTTACCTTACCAAGTATTATGAAAACCATATTTATTTTATCCTTATTCTTAGCATTTACAAATTTATTCGCACAAACAATTCTTGTGGATGAAAATTTCGATGGTACTGCTTTTCCAGCAGGGTGGACGCAAACTTCCAATGCCACGGATGGGGGTTGGCTAATGGGTAATAATAATTCATTGCAGAGTCAATGGTGGAGCATAGCTGCTCATGGCAACTTTATTGCTACGAATGATGATGCATGCGATTGTGATAAAACGTTGGATTACCTAATTATGCCACCTCTAGATTTATCTGTACTAACATCTCCTGTACTTCAATTTGAAAGCTATTTTGATGCTGGCAGTTTATCTGGTGGTACCGAAGTAGCTACAGTTGAATATTCCCTAGACAATGGTGTTACGTGGAATTTACTGCAAACAATTGTTGGAACAGATGATGGTGCATGGGATGCGCAAACAGTAAGCTTAAATTCAATTTCTGGTAACGCAAACGTGTTACTGGCATTTCATTATTTTGATGATAACAATTGGCTATTTGGCTGGGGTATTGACGATGTTTTGGTTTTTGAATTGGAAGGCACGGATTTGGAGCTCAGCGCACTTCTAATGAACGTTACTGTAGATGTTCAAAGCCCAAATACGGTTGCAGGTTCAGTTACTAATACGGGGTTAAATACCATTCAGTCCTTTGATGCTTCTTGGACCATTGGCGCAACAGTTTACACCACCAATTTTAATTCCTTGTCTATTCCTTCTTTGGGGTCCTATAATTTTTCACACCCTGATTTGCTTATCTTCAATACATCGGGTTTACAGACGCTTGAAGTTTCCATTAGTAATGTAAATGGTATGACCAACGATTTTAATCCTGGTAACGATAGCTTGTCTTTTCAAATTGAAGCTGTTGATTACGCAACACTTGGTAATCGGGAATACATTTATTATCATGCCAGTTCAGCCCCTCCCAATTGCCCTTTGGTATTGGTTTGTCATGGCTATAGCGGAACTGCTCAAGGTATTATGGATTATTCTGAATTTAATGCGTTGGCAGAAGAATTTGGGTTTGCTGTTTGTTATCCACAAGGAACGTTGGATGGTTCTAATACTACTTTTTTCAATGTTGGGTATGATTTTCAGAATAATCAAACGGTAGATGATATTGCTTTCGTTGAGGAATTGATAGATTCTTTGCAGGCTATGCATTCGTTAAGTGAACAGGATGTTTTCTGCACGGGAATGTCCAACGGAGGAGACTTTAGTTATATGTTGGCTTGTCAGGCTTCCGAAACATTTAAAGCAATAGCGCCGGTAGCTGGAATGATTATGCAAGATATAATGGACGATTGTAATCCGATTAATGAGGTTTCTATTCTAGAGATACATGGTACGCAAGATAACGTAACCTACTGGCAAGGAGATCCGAATAATAATGATGGCTGGGGTGCTTATCCAAGCATTCCAAATACCATTGATTTTTTTACAAATATGTTTGGATTAACGGCATTAAGTTCAGCTGTATTTCCAGATATTGATCCCACAGATGGTAGCACGGTAAGTTCTGATAAATATACCGAATTAGGTTCATGCACAGAAGTTTGGTTGTATACTGTAGATGGTGGTGGTCACGATTGGCCGGGATCATACGGTAACATGGATATTTCAGCCAGTCGAGAAGCTTGGCTTTTTTTCGAGCAGCTTTGTGTCGCTCCAGTTGATATAGAAGAATATAATTCTAGTAACGATCGCAAGTTGATTCGAATTGTTGATCTCTTGGGGAGAGCAACGGAATTTAAAAAAGGTGCTGTTTTATTTTATCAGTATTCGGATGGAAGTGTAGAGAAGAAGTTGGTGATGGATTAATTGCTACTTTAAACAATCTAGGTTAGGTAATTCAGTAAAAAAAAGTTCGTTTTGTATCTATTAATTAAGCCAAAGCTCTGATTTTATCCATTATAGCATGTGCCAATTCATTTGCTTTTTCTTCAGACTCACTTTCAGAATAGATTCTAATAATAGGTTCTGTATTACTTTTACGTAAGTGTACCCATTCTTTTTCAAAATAAATCTTCACACCATCCGTAGTGTCTATTTCGTTGCTGCTAAATTCTCCTTGGATGTCTCTTAGAATTCCATCAACATCCATTCCTGCTTCTAGTTGAATTTTATTTTTAGATATAATATATTTTGGGTAACTTGCTTTTAATAAAGAAGTTTTAGTTCCACTTTGAGCTAAGTGTGTTAAGAATAGCGCTATTCCAACTAGAGCATCTCTTCCGTAGTGTAATTCTGGATAGATGATACCACCGTTTCCTTCGCCTCCAATAACAGCATTGGTTTCTTTCATTAAGTTAACAACGTTTACTTCACCAACAGCTGAAGCTGCATAAGTACCACCATGTTTTTCCGTGACGTCTCTCAGAGCTCTAGTAGACGATAAGTTGGATACAGTACTTCCGGGAGTGTTTTTTAAAATGTAATCAGCTACAGCAACAAGTGTATATTCTTCTCCAAACATATCTCCATTCTCATCAACAAAAGCAAGTCTATCTACATCTGGATCAACCACAATACCTAAGTCAGCGCCAGTTTCTTTTATCTTTTTAGCAATTGCTGTAAGGTTTTCGGGTAAAGGCTCAGGATTGTGCGGAAAGTGACCTGTTGGTTCTCCGTATAAGGATATGATATCTTTTACTCCAAGTGCACGCAGCATTGCAGGAACAAATATTCCTCCAGTGCTATTTACAGAATCACAAACTATTTTGAAATTTGACATTTCAATTAGTTTTGGAATAACCAATTCTAATTTTAGTATGGCATTAATATGTTTTTCCAGATAGCTATTGTCCAATGTGCAATTCCCTAAGCTGTCCACATCAACAAATGAAAATCTTTCGTTCTCTGCTATGTCTAGAACATCTGCACCATCTTGAGCAGAAATAAACTCACCTTTTTCATTTAATAATTTAAGCGCATTCCATTCTTTTGGGTTATGACTTGCCGTAAGAATAATGCCGCCTTGCGCATTTTCCAGAGAAACTGCTATTTCAACTGTTGGAGTTGTTGATAAATCTAAATTTATAACATCAATTCCAAGTCCTTGTAAAGTCCCAATACAAACATTGCTAACCATTTCCCCTGAGATACGGGCATCTCGACCAACGACTATTTTTACCTTTTCTGCAGAAGAGTTGTTTTTAATCCAAGAGCCATAAGCTGCTGTAAATTTCACAATATCTAAAGGAGTTAGGCCATCACCTGGTTTTCCTCCTATAGTTCCTCTTATTCCTGAAATTGATTTGATTAGTGTCATACGTTGTTAATTTACGTTTGCAAAGAAACGAAATAAATGTGTTGTAAATATGCAATTCACCATAATTAGAATTCTTTTTTAACTCTCTGAATAATTCCGACAATAGATTAAAAGACAAAAAATGTTGGGAGATGATTTTTTTATTAGCGGAAAGTATGTCTTTAATTCTTATACTTTTATTTACAGCACTTTATGGAGTAACATGTCTTATTCACTTATGCAGTCTGTATAAATTTGTTTTGCGCTATCAACAATCAAAAATACAATGTTAATAATGTTTGAACGTTTTATGTTGTAGGTGTTATTTAAAAAGCAATATTGTATTAGAATTTAAAATTTGATTTTAAATGGAGGAAGAAAGATTTGACAATGAGGCTAGAATGGAGTTGGTAGCAACGTTTGAAACGATGCTTTCAAATGAGCAGACTTTTTTCTTTGATGTGTCAGAGATAGAGACTATTGCAGGTTATTATTTTGAAGTAGAAGAGCCGAGAAAAGCACTTTCTATTATTGAAATAGGAGAACAGCAGCACCCGACTTCAGAAAACATTATCTTGTATAAAGGAGAAGCACTTATTCAATTGGGCAGAAAAATAGAGGCGGTTGAAGTGTTGGAATATGCATTAGATTTAAACCCTCTCAACGGAAATGCAATAAGAATATTAGCAACAATTTACGCGGAGCTTTTGGAGCATGAGAAGGCAATCGCGTATTTTGAAAAAGCAATCACATTTGATTTAGATTTTAAAGAGGAGTTGTTTTTAGATTTAGCTTATCAATATCAGGCATTAGGTAAGTTTAAAAAAGCGCTCTTTTTCTTAAAGGAAGCGCTTGAATTAAATAGGGAAAATGAAACGGCATTATTTGAAGTTGGACTTTGTTACAATGAGTTGGATTTAGATAATGAGGCGGTTCAATATTTTGAAGCCTTTTTGGAACAACAACCTTATTCTTATATAGGTTGGTTTAACCTTGGTAATTCCTTTTATCGAATAGAAGAATACGAAGACGCATTGTTTGCTTTCGATTATAGTATCCTGACAAACGATTCTTTTGCTGCAGCTTACTATGGAAAAGCAAATGCTTATATCCAATTAGATGAATATAAAAAGGCAATAGAAATATTGAACCTCACCTTTGGTTTAGAGCAACCGCATGCATTTGTTTATTGTCATATAGGTGAATGTTATGAGAAATTAGGGGAATATAATAAGGCCATTACTTTCTATGAGAAAAGTTTAGAGTTGGATAATGATCAAACGGATGCTTGGTTGGGTATAGGTGTTGTAAAGGATTTAAATAAGCAGCCTGAAGAAGCAGTTAAGTTTGTAAAAAAAGCGCTAGAGAAAGATCCGGAAAATGTTGAGTATTTATACGTTTATGCAGAAATACTTGGTAAGCTTGGTGAAACTGAAAAGTCTAAAAAAATATTTAGAAGAGTAGTTGACTTGGATCCAGATAATATAGACGCTTGGTTAGATTATTCCAATATATTGTTTGAAAAGTCATCGCCTAAAGATGCTGCTAAATTATTGAAAGATGCAATAGCGTTAAATGGTGACCAGGAAGAATTACAATATAGACTAGTTGCTTATCAAATATCTGTTGGAGACAGCGAAAATGCGAAAATTAACCTACGTAAAGCATTGTCGACAAATTACAAAGGTCATGAAAAACTTTTCGAATTTTATCCACAAGCTAAAGATATCACCGAAATAGTTGATATTATTGCAGACTATAAGAAATAATTATGAATTTTGATTTACCATACATGCCCTCTAGACCTGAAAAACCTAGAGAGAAAGGATTGACGATGATGATGGATAAAGGTTTGAGCGTTCGCCAAACAGAAGACTTTATCGAAAGCGCGGGGAACTTAACGGATGTTATTAAGTTCGGGTTTGGCACATCTTTGGTCACGAATAGATTAGAAGATAAGATTAAATTATATCAAGAAGCTGGAGTTCGTCCTTATTTTGGGGGTACACTTTTTGAAGCTTTTATCGCTAGAGGAAGGTTTGATGATTATCAGAAGTTTGTGGATAAGATGGGGTTGGATTTGTGTGAAGTATCTGATGGTTCTATTATTATTCCGCAAGATGAGAAATGTGAATACATTAGTAAACTTGCAAAAAATTTCACGGTATTTAGTGAGGTAGGTTCCAAAGAAGAAGGAATGATAATTAGTCCCGGTAAATGGATTAGAATGATGACTAATGAACTAGCAGCTGGTTCTTGGAAAGTTATTGCTGAAGGTAGAGAAAGCGGGTCTGTTGGTATTTTCAGAAGAAATGGTCAGCCACACACTGTGTTAATTAATAAAATTATTGCTAAGATAAAGCCAGAACAAATATTATGGGAAGCGCCGGTTAAAACACAGCAAGTTTGGTTCATTAATTTATTTGGTGAAAATGTAAATCTGGGAAATATAGCGCCGCATGAAGTTATACCATTAGAATGTTTGCGATTAGGATTACGTGGAGATACATTTTTTAATTACTTGCCAGATAATGTGGTAATTGAAAAGAAGCAAAAAATTGAAGCTGAATCAAAGTAAGTATGAAAACTATTTCTGTAGAAGAACTTAAAGCTAAGTTTGATAATTCTGAAAACTTTCAATTAATTGATATTCGTGAAGATTACGAATTAGAGTTAGCTTGTATTGGGGGCGACCACATCCCTATGGGGGAAGTTAGAAATAACCTGGACAAAATCCGTAAAGATATTCCTGTAATTATTCATTGTAGGGGAGGGAAAAGAAGTGGTAATATGGTCGTTTTTTTATCAGATAATGGTTACGATAACTTGTATAGTCTAGAAGGCGGAATAAATGCTTGGGCAGAGCAGGTTGATACTACCATGAATGTTTATTAGATGAGAAGTCTATTCGATTACTTTGTGCTTTTATTAAAAGGAATGGCAATGGGAGCTGCAGATGTTGTTCCTGGCGTTTCAGGAGGTACTATAGCTTTTATATCAGGCATTTATGAAGAATTACTAGAAACAATAAACTCTGTTAATCTAGGAGCCTTGAAAACGCTTAAAAAAGAGGGTGTAAAAGCTGCATGGAAGTCAATTAATGGAAATTTTATTTTAACGTTATTTTTAGGGATAGGAATCAGTATTGCCTCCCTCGCTAAATTAATAAGTTATTTACTGGAAGCACACCCTATATTAATTTGGAGCTTCTTTTTTGGATTGGTTCTAGCGAGTATTGTATATGTTGGAAAACAAGTAAAGAGTTGGAATGTTGGCACCGTGGCTAGTTTAATAATTGGAACAGGATTGGCTTTTTGGATTACCGTTCTGCCTCCGATGGCAAATTCAAATGAGCTGTGGTTTATTTTTGTCTCAGGAATGATAGCCATTTGTGCTATGATTTTACCAGGTATTTCTGGGAGTTTTATCTTATTGCTAATGGGTTCATATCAAGCTGTTTTGGGTGCTGTAAAAGATAAGGACCTTTTGACAATAGGAGTGTTTATGGCTGGCGCTGTAATTGGACTTTTATCTTTTTCTAGCGTGTTAAAATGGATGTTTACTAAATACCACGATTTAACAATTGCTGTTTTAACAGGTTTTTTAATCGGTTCTTTAAATAAATTATGGCCCTGGAAGGAAACTATTAGTACAAGAATTAACTCACATGATGAGGTTGTCCCATTTATTCAAGAAAACGTTTTTCCGACTGATATGGTGGGAGAATCTCTGGTTATGTATGCAGTTGCATTTTGCATTCTTGGTGCTGGATTAATTTTTGGAATGGAACTCGTTTCTAAAAAAATGAAAAAAGCGTAATGAAAACTTACGGATTAATAGGCAAGTCACTTTCTCATTCTTTTTCGAAAAAATACTTTACTGAAAAATTTGATAATCAAGGATTGATTGGTTCTGAGTATATCAATATTGAAATCGAAACTATTGAAGAGTTTGTTGAGAAAGTAAAAGAACTGAACCCGCAAGGACTAAACGTTACCATACCTTATAAAGAATTAATTATTCCCTACTTAGACGACCTAGATGAGGTTGCAGAAATAATAGGAGCGGTTAATACCATTGTATTTAAGAATGGAAAATTAAAAGGATATAACACAGATGCTTTTGGTTTTCACCAGAGTATCAAACCATTTTTTAAGTCTCAACATGAAAGAGCTTTAATCTTAGGAACAGGAGGAGCATCTAAGGCAGTTGAATATGTTTTAAAGCAATATGGAGTAGAAGTTATGTTTGCTTCAAGAAATGATTCTAAAGACAATGTTTTAAATTGGAATGATATCAATGAAAATGTAATCAAACACCATTTATTAATTATCAATTGTACTCCTTTAGGCATGTTTCCAAATATTGCTTCAAAACCGGTCATCCCTTATTCTGTATTTACAGAAAGACACTTATTAGTGGACTTGGTCTATAATCCGGATGAAACTCTTTTTCTTAAGTTAGGCAAAGAGAATGGAGCGAAAGTCATCAATGGGTTAACAATGTTACAGCAACAAGCTGAGAAGTCTTGGAGCCTTTGGAACGATTAAATAAGGGGTATACTAAAAATACCCATTAAAATTATCACTTTATATATCGTATTGATTCTATCAAAATGGGTTGGTGTTTTGGAAAATTTTAAAAGCAATATACTTCCACCGATTAAGGATGAGCTGATTATAAAGTAATATAATATATACCGGTTAACAATATCTGGAAATAAGACACCAACTGGAATTAATGATAAGAGCATCGAGCTAAGAATAATATATTTTGTTTTTCGGATCCCCATGATGATAGGTAGTGATTTTTCGCCAACTATTAAATCCCCTTTTAAATACACCATTTTTTTTATTACTTCTCTTGTAAGGGTCACGGCAAACAAGTAGCCTATGTATAATATAACGGTTAGGTTTGTTTCCAAATAGAAGATAGTAAGACTTACAAAAGGGGCTACAGTTAATAATGATGCACCAAGCTCACCAGCAATTGGCTTTTTTCTTAATTTGTGAGAATAAAACCATAAAGAAAACGAAAATATTGTATTAAAAACTAGGACTTTCCACCCAACAATAAGGCTCAGTATAAATCCAATCAGTATAAATATGCCATATGCACGTAAACAAGATGTCTTACTGATAACCCTGTCGAAAATAGTTTCTTTAGGACGATTTATAAAATCCTTTTCAAAATCATAAAAAGCATTTATTATGTAGCCTGCCATTATGAAAAATGCAAGGGAAGCTATTGTAAGATGCAGCTTATAAGATAGGGAAACTTCTAGCCAATTCTCTTTTGGGTTAATTAAGAATATTGCGGATAGGTATAGAGCAAAAGTAATGAGGAAGATGTTGTACCAGCGGACTAATGTAAATAGAGCTAGAAACTTTACAAAAAGATATTTTTGTTTCCTGCTAAATGCCATTGTATAGGGTAGGGTGTCTAAAAATTATGGATTACGTCTAATTGGTAATCGTTTAATTTAGTTCGAGCATTGTCTATATCTTTTGTAAACCCTAAGATAAATCCTCCTCCTCCTGAACCACAAAGCTTCAAATAGTAAGCATTACTATCCAGTCCGTCTTGCCACAGTTTTTGATATGCTTTCGGAATCATTGGTTTAAAGTTATCTAAGACAATTTTAGATAAGTTTTTGACATTGGATAACAAGCCTTTTCCATCTTTACTTAAGAAAGCTTCAATACTTGCGTCATTGTATTTATTAAACTGATTTTTAATCATGCTCCTAAAACCATCTTCTTTGCAACGTTCAAGAAAGTGGTTTACTAGCGGTTGTGTTTTCCCTGTAAGTCCAGTATTTAAAAGAAAAATTGCTCCTTTGCTTTCTCCTTGTTCAGGAAGATCAACAGTTCCTAATTCTGTTTTAGATTTAATTAAAATAGGAAGGTTTAAATAACAGATTAATGGGTCAAGTCCAGAGCTAGTCCCATGAAAATAGCTTTCTAATTCCCCAAAAATTCGCTTTAATTCAAGTATGTCAGAATTATCAGTAGAGCCCAATTTGTTGATACAATATTTATTGTAAATAGCAGCAACCAAAGCCCCTGAGCTTCCAACTCCATATCCTTGCGGGATACTAGAATCAAATAACATGCCCTTCGAAATGTCAATTTTAAAAGTCTCTAAATCCAAATCACATGGCAATTTGTTTTCGGCTTTTAATGTATTTAAATGCGTAAGGTATTTGTGTAATTCGTTATTAGAATCTTTTGAGAATTTTTCATCTTCTGAGTGAAAGATAAAACTTCCTTTATAACTATTGTAAGGTATGGACAAGCCCATTGAATCTTCAATGATACCATACTCTCCAAATAGAAGAATTTTACCGTAAAAAAGGGAATCTTTAATTACACTCATAAACTTAATTGTTTTGGTCCTAAACCAACATTATCACAAATATACGCTCCATTTTCGCAAAACACAACTAATTCAGACTTAATGAAGTCTAGCGCAGTTTGCTTTTCCGCTTCTGGATACAGTAGATGAACATTTGAACCTGCGTCTAAGGTTACTGTCAAATTAAGTTGGTGCTCCTTTCTAAAAGCCCATACTTTTTCTATAATTGCTATTGTATTTGGTCTTACTAATAAAAAATAAGGGTCCGAACTCATCATCATCGCATGCAGCGTAAGAGCTTCTGATTCTACAATTTTATTGAATTCTTTTAAGTCTCCTGATTTCAATACGTGTTTTAAGTTTCTTAAATTACTGTTTGCTTGTTCAAACCTTGCCTCTGCAAAAGGATGTTGATGCATAAGTCCATGTCCTACGGTGCTGCTTACTTGTTTTTGGCCTTTGTCAACTAATAGAATAGTATCCTGATAGGTTCCAAACACCGGATGTATATCATCATAGGGGGTTCCAATAACGTCTGAACTATTTTTTAGCGCGTCGTGCTTTCCCCAAGAAGCCATTTTTGGAAATAGCGAACGACAAGCACTTCCAGAGCCTAACCTAGCAAGAAAAGAGGCTTTATTTAGAAAAATAGCATCCTTAAATGCTGAATTAATGTTTTGTTCGATTGAACAAATACACAATGCTAAAGCACTTAATCCAGATGCTGAGGAAGCAATTCCACTGCTATGTGGGAATGAATTAGAAGTGTCAATTCTAAATTTATATTTATTGATAAACGAAGAATATTGACTTATTCGTTCAAAAAACGTTTTTATTTTTGGTTCAAAACCTTCTTCTCTTTTTCCATCTACATAAACTTCAAAAGATAATTTATCTGAATTTGTATAGGCGAGGGTAGTGGTAGTTTTACAATTATTTAAAGTGAAACTTATCGAAGGATTTGCGGGAAGTTGTTCTTTCTTTTTGCCCCAGTACTTTACTAAAGCAATGTTAGATGGACTTTCCCACGAAACTTCACCTTCAGGTAAGTTTTCTAAATTCCCTATATATATGTAATTATCTGTCATTGTTTAGTCAATGAAACAAAGTTATTGGTATTGTAAAGGAAATGATAAAATAGGTTAAGCAATTATTAACAGGGATGTTAACAGAATTTATAAACTGATTTTATAGAGAAGCTAGCAATCGATTGAAAAACTACCTTTGCTTCGGTTGAATTTTAGTTACTTCTTCAAAATCTTCACCTAAAATTCTAAAAGATGTACGCCTATTCTTTTGGTCATCTTCTTCATTTGTTGAATTTTTTACGATTGGAATAGTCTTTCCATAGCCTTTGGCAATTAATCTTTCCATCGGAATTTCTTGTGCTATCAAATAATCTACAACAGATTGTGCTCTTTCTTGCGAAAGTTTATTGTTATAAGCATGACTTCCATTTTCATCGGTGTGAGAACTAATTTCAATAACAAGATTGTTATTAATTTTTAAAAAGTCTATTAAACTATCAAGTACTACCATTGACTCTGATCGGAGTGTAGCCTTATCGTAATCGTACAAAATACCAGGAATTGCTATCTCTTCATAAGGTATTTTCGCTAAGAAAAAGTCAATTGTATAATCTTCAGACTCTACTACCCCAATAGTTGACTGTGCATTTGCATCAGCAAAATATTCAATTTTTTGAGATTTTATAAAGATGTGCATTTCAGGGTTCAAAGGAACCTCATAATAACCCGTTTCATCCGTTTCAAAAGTGTAGTCTTCAAATTCTCCTAGCACATCTTTAACTGTAATTTTTGCATTCGGAATTTGTTCATCTGTAAGAGCGTCATACACAAAACCACTCAATAAAAATTGGTTTTCCTCTTTAGTTATTGTATAAATTTGATTGCAATATGTGTCCGAGCATTCTTCACATTCGCTTCTGTTTGAAGTTAAGAACCCATTTGTTTGTAAATCAGATAAGCAAAAATACTTGTCATTTTTCGGCGAGTTAATAGGGAAGCCTAAGTTTTCAGAATAGCCAGTATAGTTTTTTCCCAAATTCAATTTGGATTTAAATACATCAAGTCCACCTATTGTATTATGTCCCTTAGAACTGAAATATAATACTCCTGTATTTTCGTGAAAGAAAGGTGTTACTTCATCTTCAGGAGTATTAATGTTTGGGCCTAAATTAATTGGTTCAGCTGTTTTACCTTTATAATCAATTGTACAATACCAGATGTCCATACCTCCTTGACCTCCTGGTCTGTCGGAAGAAAAGAATAAGGTTTTATTATCTTTTGTTATGTATGGGTGTGATGAAGTATACCCTTTTTTGTTGACTGCTGGGCCAAGTTTTCTAGGTTTCATCCATTTGTCCACAAAATATTTTGTAACGAATATTTCAGGTTCAGATTCATTATCAATATACCATCTTGTAAAGTACATTGTTTTTTTATCGTTACCAACAGATGCAGCACCTTCATGCTGACTAGAATTCGGATCCCCATTAAGACTATGTGCTCCACCCCAATTCTTGCCATTTTTTGTCATTAGGAAAATATCGCTCAATAGATTTCCAGAAATTTTGTTCTCTTTACCTTCAGTACTTGTATTTCGAGCAGAGGAAATAATAATGTGATTATAGTCTAAGTAACTAGCGGCATATGAACTAGAGCCATTATTAATAAGTGTATCTCCTTTTTTAACAGAAACCCCTTGCTTTTTGCTCTTAGAACTCTGGGCATAACTGCAGCTGCTAATCAATTGCTCAGCTCTGTTATAAAAGTAAGCTGTTCTTGTTGTATCCTCATTGTCAAGCCTAAAAGTTTTAAATTCTTCAGATGCTTGTTTATAACTGCTGTTATTCATTAGAACCGTTCCGTAATAATAGCGGTCTAAAGGATAAGTATCCACCTCAGCGCCCCAACTAAATTGCAGCGATTTTACATACCAATATTCAGCAAGCGAATAATCATTCATTAATCGACAACATTCAGCTATCATATGGGTAGCATACAATTCATTTCCATCTACCTTTTCATCTCCATTTTCAGTAAAGGATTCTTCCTCAATAATTACTTCGCTTGAGTCTAATTCTGGAAGAGATAACGAATCACCAATACTTACAGAATCAGTTACTGTAGTAGAGTCAGGTTTTTCTATTTCATTTTTATTGCTTTTTCCAGTATAGGCATTGTATGCATATGGGTGGGACGAAATTCTTTCTACCTTCAAGTCTTCATCAATAATCATTTTATAAAAATGAATAGCAGAAGCATAGTTCTTTTGTTCAAAAGCTTGATTTCCATAACGCAGCATTTCAGCTAAAGACATTTGAGCCATAGAACAAGTAGAAAGGGATAAGAATCCTACCAATAGCGCTATATGTTTTATAAATCTGGACATGATCGTATTGGTGTAGGGTTTACTTTACTGCTAATAAATATTACGGACAATTCAAATCCACCTCTACTATTTGAAACAGATTGTAAGTTAGAGGTGTTTACGTCGTAACTTAATCTATATTGAAGCTGTTTGTACTTTAATCCAATGTGGGCAATAACAGCATCATCATTTGTTCTACGTGTAATTCCATAAGTTGAAAAAGCATCTTTACTTTCCATATAGTAATACCCCATCCAGCTAAACATTATTTCTGTAATATTTTCTTGTTTCATTAAAATACCGTGCAGTAAAAATTGAAATTTAGAATTGATATTCACTTTAACTCCTGGATGAATATTAAATCGCATTGGGAGTTTGCTTGTTGAATTAAGTAACGTTTCATTTGGTTCCGTTAAGTGCAGTACTGAAGCTCCTAAAAAAGGGTTTATTCTTTTATTAGTGTTGGTGTAATAATACATAAAACCAAGGTTTACTTCAGGAAGGAAAGTAGATGTGGCTCCACCAGTTTCACCTGTAGGACTAGAAAATGTTCCTCCATCAGCCGGATCGTATTGATCTTCGAAGGTTAATGAATTAAAATTAATGCTTTTCATTATTCCTCCCAGTTGTAAACCTCCTACAAAGTGGTTATGTGGGCTATTAGCTAATTTATAATCGTATGCTCCGGATAAAACAAAGTTAGTGGTGTTATATTTTCCAGATCCAGCAGACGTATTTAATAAATATACTCCTGCTTTAATATCTTTGAATTTTGTATCAAATGATAATGCTGTGCTTCTAAAAGGGTTACTAATTATACTAGCCCATTGACTTCTGTAATGTAAAGTGGCTCTATAATCACCTTTAAACATTCCTGTCATAGCAGGGTTAATTAACATTGGTGAAGCTTCATACTGAGATAAGTGAAAATCTTGGGCATTAGAAGACAATGTCATTAATAATACCAGCGGTATTATTAATAAATTCTTTAATGATATGTTAGACAGTTTTCTCATTATCTAATAATCGTAACATCACCGTGTCCAGTATATTCTTCACCATCTTCTGTTACTACGTGGTAAATCCAAACGTAAACTCCTAAAGGTTGTTCAATATCCATATGTTTTCCATCCCATCCCACAAGAGCATCATTCGTTTCAAAAATCATTTTACCCCAGTTGTTATAAATCTCAAACCTAAATTCAGTAAAGGTTCCTCCTAAAACATAGAAGACGTCATTTAATCCATCTCCATTTGGAGAGAATGCTAATGGAAGCTGTGGTGGTTGTTTTACAGTTACTACATGCGAAACAGTATCGATACACCCAAAATCATTTGTAATAGTTAGGAATACTGTATATGTACTAAAATTGTTCCATGCATAATCAGGGTTTTGATCAGTAGAAGTTCCAATTGAATCACCAAAATCCCAATCCCATTGTGAAGCATCTATTGACTCGTCAGTAAAATAAATAGGGTCAAGCACTTGAGTAATATTTGAACTCATACTAAATTCTGCAGATGGATTAGGACTGATAGTAATGTTTTGTTCAAGTGTATCTAAACAACCATATTCAGAAGTGGTAATAAGTGTTACATTATAATCTCCCCATTCGCCAAACCCATATGAAGGGTTTTGTACATTACTGCTATCACCATTACCAAAGTTCCAATTCCAAGATGTTATTTGCCCACTATTAATTGAAGTTTCGTCCGTAAATAAGACATCGTCTTCTTCACAAAATCCTTCGTAGCTAAAAGCATTTTCGGGTAATGAATGAATCAATACATCTTGTGTTACTGTATCTATACATCCATAACTAGATGTTACGACCAATGTAATCGGTTGTAAACTGTCCGAGCTAAAAACGAAACTTGTATTCGAAAGTGTATCAATTGATACACCATCTACAATCCAATCCCATGTTACAATGGTTCCAAACTCTACAATTGACACATCAACCATGGTTGAAAATTCATTAAGACATACAGAATCTGACACGAATGATGCAATAGGGTTTGGTTGAACTTGTAATGAGTCGGTAATTGTATCTGTACATCCCATATCAGTTGTTACAATTAAAGTTGTTGCATAAACGCCTGCACTATCAAATATTACAGAAATATCTTGAGTTGTTCCAGTGAACCCATTTTCAACTTCCCATTCCCATCCAATGATTGAGCCAGTAGGAATCGTTGAAGCATCAAACATTTCTACAGAGTCTTCATAACAATCAGCGTTACTTGTAAGTATTGCTATTGGTAAAGGGGAAACTATAATGTCTAAAGTCAAAGAATCAATACAACCATATCCTGATGTTACAACCAAAGTTGCGGTTTGTGTTCCAAAAGAAGTAAACATAACACTAGTGTCTTGCATTGACGAAAGAATAGTATCGTTAAAATCCCAATCCCAATTTGTGATACCGCCTATAGCAGAAGTAGAATCAGTAAAGTACGTTATTTCGTTTAAGCAAACATCAGCAAAACCAAAATTAACAGATGGAGCATCTATAAGTTCAATTACTAAGCTATCATTGATAGCTGCACAAACACCATTGTTTTCTGTTGTGAATGTTAGTGTAACACTATTAGAAGCAGTATCAATAGACCCTGGTAAATACTGTGAATTTAAAACCGTAGAATCAGGAAGGAAAGATCCATCTCCATTTGTTATCCAATATCCTTGTCCAGTATTACTTGTGCTAGCTATATTAATAGCTCCTCCATTTCGACAAGCTGTATCGGTTGACATTACAGCTAATTCTAACGGATCTTGAATGTCAACTTTGAAAGAATCTACTTGTGCCGAACAACCTCCATTTCCAGTGGTTGTTAAATATAAGTCAACTGTATTAGCGACGGTATCGTTTGGACCAAAGAAGTAACTAGCATTTAAATCCGTAGTATCAGAAAATAATCCATCTCCAAGAGTAGACCAAATTCCTCCAGTTGCGGTAGTTATTGCAGCATTTAAAACCAAACTGTCGTCTCCACAAACAAGGGTGTCATTTCCAACAAATACTGTAATACTTGTTGGCGTTATAGTTAAGTTCACAGTGTCAGTAACTGCATTACATAATCCATTTCCAGTAGTCGTTAAATATATTTGAACCATCCCAATAGTTTGATCACTAAGGCTAGTTTCATAAATAGCATTTAAATCAGCATTATTTGGTGTAAATGTTCCAGACCCGTTTGTAGTCCATATTCCACCAGTAGCTGTTATTACTGAACCACCTAAGGGTACAACTGGGTTCGTAGAACAAACTGAAGTGTCGTTTCCAGCAAAAGCAATAGGAGCAGGTGTAATTGTTATGTTCATTAAATCATTATAAGCATTACAAGTTCCATTACCAGTAGTTGTTAAAGTTAGTGTTACATTTCCAACAGTTGTATCTCCTAAGCTGGGCAGGTATGTAGCATTTAGTGCAGAATCATTTGGAGAGAACGTTCCCGTTCCATTCGTTGACCAAATTCCACCTATAGCATTTAACACCCCTCCGTTTAGAGATATTCCTGCAATATCAGCACAAACCGTTTGGTCAGAACTAGCTAAAGTAACTGGAATATCAGTTAAAGTAATCAGAACATCATCAGAATATGCATTACAAAGACCGTTACCAGTAGTTGTTAAAGTAAGTGTTACAGTTCCAGCAGCTGTATCAGTAGCAGAAGGAATGTAAGAAGCAATTAATGTAGTTGCGTTTGGATTAAATGTACCAGACCCAGAAGTAATCCAAGTCCCACCTGTTGCAATTGAAACGGAACCAGAAAGAGCAACAGAAGCGATATCTTGACAGGTAGTAATATCAGTTCCAGCGTTTACAGTCGGAGCAGTGGTAAATGTAATTAGCACATCATCTGTATACGCATTACAAGTTCCATTGCCCGTTGTGGTTAATGTTAAAGTAACACTTCCTGCGATTGTATCAGCAGTTGTCGGCACATAACTAGCATTAAGTGTATTGTTGTCAGGAGAGAAAGTTCCAGGCCCAGAAGTAGTCCAAGTTCCACCAGTAGCAGTAATTACCGAACCGTTTAAAGGAACTGCAGCAATATCTGCACAAACTGTTTGGTCAACACTTGCATTAGCAATCGGAGCAGGAGAGATAGTTACAGTCATTTGATCAGAATATGCTTGACATAAACCGTTAGCTGCAGTAGTCAATGTTAATGTTACAGTTCCAGCTGTTGTATCAGCATCAGAAGGGATGTAAGTAGCGCCAAGTGTACTATTATCAGGAGAGAAAGTACCTATTCCAGAAGTTGCCCAAGTTCCACCCGTTGCGGCATCTCCCGCAAGGAAAGCGCCGGTAGCATCTGCACAAATAGTTTGATCAAGACCAGCATCAACAGTTGGAATATCGGTTAAGAATATTGTAACATCATCAGAATATGCATTACATAATCCGTTACCAGTAGTTGTTAAAGTAAGCGTTACAGTACCTGCAGCTGTGTCGGCAGCAGAAGGAATGTAAGATGCAGTTAATGTATTTGCGTTAGGATTGAAAATTCCAGATCCAGAAGTCGTCCAAGTTCCTCCTGTTGCAATTGCAACGTATCCGTTTAAAGCAATCGAAGCGATATCTTGACACGTAGTAATATCAGTTCCAGCGTTTACAGTAGGGGCAGTGGTAAATGTAATTAGCACATCATCTGTATACGCATTACAAGTTCCATTGCCCGTTGTGGTTAATGTTAAAGTAACACTTCCTGCGATTGTATCAGCAGTTGTCGGTACATAACTAGCATTAAGTGTATTGTTATCTGGTGAGAAAGTTCCATTTCCAGAAGTTGTCCAGCTACCACCAGTAGCAGTAATTACCGAACCGTTTAAAGGAACTGCAGCAATATCTGCACAAACTGTTTGGTCAACACTTGCATTAGCAATCGGAGCAGGAGAGATAGTTACGGTCATTTGGTCAGAATAGGGTTGACATAAGCCGTTACCTGTGGTGGTAAGCGTTAAAGTTACAGATCCAGCTGTTGTATCAGCATCAGAAGGGATGTAAGTAGCTCCAAGTGTACTATTATCAGGAGAGAACGTTCCTGTACCAGAAGTAGCCCAAGTTCCACCAGTAGCTATTGTAATACTTCCTGCAAGGAAAGCACCGGTAGCATCTGCACAAATAGTTTGATCAACACCTGCGTTTACAGTTGGAATATTGGTTAATGTAATAACAACATTATCAGAATATGCATTACATAATCCGTTACCAGTAGTTGTTAAAGTAAGTGTTACAGTGCCTGCAGCTGTGTCGGCAGCAGAAGGGATGTAAGACGCAGTTAATGTATTTGCGTTAGGATTGAAAATTCCAGATCCAGAAGTAGTCCAAGATCCACCTGTAGCAGTAACTACAGATCCAGAAAGCGGAATAGATGCGATATCTTGACACGTAGTAATATCTGTTCCAGCGCTTACAGTAGGAGCGGGGGTAAAGGTAATTAGCACATCATCTGTGTAGGCATTACAAGTTCCATTGCCCGTTGTGGTTAATGTTAAAGTAACACTTCCTGCGATTGTATCAGCAGTTGTCGGCACATAACTAGCATTAAGCGTATTGTTGTCAGGAGAGAAAGTTCCAGACCCAGAAGTAGTCCAAGTTCCACCAGTAGCAGTAATTACCGAACCGTTTAAAGGAACTGCAGCAATATCTGCACAAACTGTTTGGTCAACACTTGCATTAGCAATCGGAGCAGGAGAGATAGTTACGGTCATTTGGTCAGAATAGGGTTGACATAAGCCGTTACCTGTGGTGGTAAGCGTTAAAGTTACAGATCCAGCTGTTGTATCAGCATCAGAAGGGATGTAAGTAGCTCCAAGTGTACTATTATCAGGAGAGAACGTTCCTGTACCAGAAGTAGCCCAAGTTCCACCAGTAGCTATTGTAATACTTCCTGCAAGGAAAGCACCGGTAGCATCTGCACAAATAGTTTGATCAACACCTGCGTTTACAGTTGGAATATTTCTAAAAGTAACAACAACATCATCAGAATAAGTATTACAAAGACCGTTACCAGTTGTTGTTAAAGTAAGAGTGACATCCCCAGCAGCCGTATCAGCAGCAGAAGGAATGTAAGAAGCAGTTAAAGTTGAGTTGTTAGGATTAAAGGTACCCGTTCCACTTGTTGTCCATATTCCGCCCGTAGCAGTAACTACAGATCCAGAAAGCGGAATAGATGCGATATCTTGACACGCAGTAATATCCGCTCCTGCATCAACGGTTGGAGCATTTGTAAAGGTTATCACTATTGCATTATTGTAAGTATTACAAGTACCATTTCCGGTAGAAGTTAAAGTAAGAGTAACTGCACCCGAAAGGGTGTCTCCAGAAGATGGAATATAATTACCATTTAAGGTTGTATTATTTGGAGAGAAAGTTCCTGTTCCTGTAGTTGTCCAAATACCTCCACCAGCATTAATAACTGTTCCACTCAGATTGACTGCAGAAATATCTGCACAAACCGTTTGATCAACACCTGCATTAGCAATCGGAGTAGGAGAGATAGTTACGGTCATTTGATCAGTATATGCATTACATAAACCATTTCCTGTAGTAGTTAATGTTAAAGTAACAGATCCGGCTGTAGTATCGCCATTGGAAGGAATGTATGAAGCTCCTATACTTGTGTTGTTCGGAGTGAATGTTCCTGTACCAGATGTAGTCCAAGTTCCACCCGTAGCAATAGTAACCGCACCTCCTAGTGGAACATTTGCAATGTCAGCACAAATAGATTGATCCAAACCAGCGTTCACTGTAGGGATATCGGTAAAAGTTATAATTACGTTATCTGTGTAGGCATTACATGATCCGTTACCAGTAGTTGTTAATGTGAGCGTTACATTTCCTGCAGCGGTATCTGCGGCAGAAGGGACGTAATCCCCCCCTAAACTATTAGTAGAAGGAGTAAACGATCCAGAACCAGATGTGGTCCAAGTTCCTCCAGTCGCTGCTGATACAGTTCCTGAAAGCGAAACAGAAGTAATATCTTTACAAGTTGTAATATCTGCCCCAGCATTAACAGTTGGATTAGGAGTGATTATTAAGTTTAAATCATCCGAGTAATTGTTACAACCAACTGATATAACTGTTAGTGTTAAAGTAATATTTCCATTTGCAGTATCCGCATTACTTGGAATATAGTCTGCCAATTCGGTGCTATTATTTGGTGAAAACGTCCCAGACCCAGTAGATGACCATAAATAGGAAGAAGCATTTGTAGTAGTAGGTGATAAAGTTACTGTTCCAATATCGGCACATACAGTTTGATCTCCGCCAACAGCAATAGTTGGTGCAGCATAAAATGTAATGATCATTTGATCACTATATGCGTTACAACTTCCATTTCCGGTAGAGGTTAATGTTAATGTAATGTTTCCGGAAATTGCGTCTAATCCACTCGGAATATAGCTAGCTGTTAATGTAGTTGCGTCTGGTGAGAATGTTCCGGTCCCATTAGTTGACCATATTCCTCCAGTAGCAACAGTAACAGTTCCTCCTAAACTTACAGAACTAACATCAGAACAAACTGTTTGATCATTATTTGCATTTACAACAGGTATAGGTGTAAATGTTATGTTTACGATGTCTGATACAGAAGCACAAGCTCCCGTTAAGGTTGTTGTTAAAGTAAGCGTGATTCCTCCAGCAGCTGTGTCAGCAGTACTTGGAGAATAAGTTGTAATAGGATTATTTAAATTGCCAAAAGTTCCTGTTCCAGAAGATGACCAGATAACGCCACCAGCATTACTAAAACTTCCAGTTAGAGTAACTAAATTAATATCTCCACATACAACTTGATTGGTCCCGGCATCAATAACAGGTGCAGGCTCTATTGTAATATTCATTACATCAAATTCAGCAGGGCATCCATCATTACCTGTAGTTGTTAATGTAAGTGTCACACTTCCAGCATTTATTTCAGCTGGAGTAGGCGTGTAGTTTGTTGTTAAACTAGTATCGCTCGGAGAATAAGAGCCTCCACCACCAGACCATATTCCTCCAGCAGCAACATTTACTGTTCCCGATATTGTAGCGGTTGGTAAATTAGTACAGCTATTTACATCTAAACCTGCATTAACAGAAATTGGGCTTAAATGAGCTGTAACAATAACGGTATCTAATACAGTAGGACAGTTAGTAGTATCAAAGACTTCTACCCAATAGGTCCCAACACCTACGTCAATCGACTGCGTGGTTGCACCTGTGTTCCATAAATAGGAATAGGGGGGGGCACCTCCACTTGCATTTGCAGTTATTGTAGTATTAGTCCCTCCGAAACAAACCACAGGATTAGCTGGAAGGATTTCAACAAATTTATCAGATACAAAATAAACTCTCACTGTATCCCTGATTAATGACGTATCGCAAATAGTTCTTTCTGGATATCCAGAAACTTCAAAATCAATAAATGCGGGGTAGTTGGTGCCGGTTACAACAATTTCCACAGAATCACATCCAGACGTACAGCTCATATAAGCAACATAGGCAGGGATATTTGGGATTGGAGCCCAGTTTATTGTAGTGTCATTATAGCCATTTACATGGATTAAACCTTGACAGCCATCAGAAACCGTAGTGGGAGGAGAAATTCCTGGTTCTTCTATTGATACAATTTCATATACATTTGCGTTGTTTCCAGGCTTACAGAATGTAACTCTGTGGGGTCCAACACCGTCTAGACATAAAGTATCACCAACTTGTGTAGGGTCCAAGCATTCAATTTCGTAAAACAAAGCCCCTGGTGGCAGTGCACCTTGAGGTACATTAAATTGAATACCACTTGATGCAGGGTCTAAAGTAATAATAAACTCAACACAGCCATCTGATCCTGAAGCAGAACAACAATGTCCATCTCTGGATATAGAAGGGCTTTGCCAAACACTATCGGGGGTGCCTGTCAAATCAACAATAAAAGTAGGCGTAATTAAATCACACGGCTGTGCATATGCACTTTTAGCAGGTATAACAAAAAGTAATGTTAAAACTGTTAAAACGTAAAGTGCACGTTTACTTATGTTTAGGTTGTTATTCAGGTGTTGTTTTTCTATAATCGGGCAAAGATAATCCATTTAAAAAAACAGCAACGATTTACCCTATTTTTTATTATCAATCAATACATTTAATGGATAGCCGATATTATTAGATTAATGAGATGGCTTTAATAGCATTTCATTGAAAAAAGTTGCCGTTTTATAACCTCTTTGAGTAAAGTAGTTAGAATCCTCTATCGTCCCAGTCACCATAATGAAATCTCCTCCCCAAGCCCCAAGTGATTTAATGCTATTTGGATACATTGGAAATAGTTTCTCTTTTATAGTTTCTTGTTCAAGAATAGTAGATATGAGATGTTCATGTTCATTCATTGCAGCCTCCCACTCTTGTAAAGTATCTGCTTGAATAAACTTATTTGTTATTTGATTGAGTGATTCAATACATTGTTGTAGCTCAATTTCTGTTTTGATATCATTATATGATGTAACAGCGTCAAAACTATTTTGTTTCTTATTTAAATGAACAAAAAAGACCTGATCAAAAAAGCTTTTTCCTAATTGAATCGGATTAATTGTTTGAATTTGATGTTGTGTCGAATAGACTATTGGTGAATCTTCTTTCGCACAAGCTATATCATAGCCACTTCCATTGGATACTTTAAAGTGTAAGCTAAAAGGATCTACCTGTGCCCATTGAGCAACATTGTTTATTAATGTAGAACTAGAACCTAAACCCCAGTCTCTTGGGAAATCTAAAGTTGTTTTGACTTCAATTGAATTGGTTGTATTTAAAAAAGAAGAATCTAGCGCTCGTGCAGAAATTAATAATTTTTGCAACCACTTTGATTTATCCTGATCAGAGGATTTTTCAATTGAAAAATCTGGAAGAGAAAAATGAACATCAAGCCAACATTGATTATCGTAAGTCCAGCTTTTCCAAATTAATTGAGAACCTTCTTCGGTTTCTTTTACAGTTAACGCTTGCCCTTTTTGGGTAGGTATTGCTAATGCGCTAGCGCCATCAATAACAAGATATTCTCCTGTTAGCAATAATTTTCCGTTACTATAGAAAGTTTGTGGTTGCATTCTTTGGTAAAAATAAAAAAGAGAGGTGATTAAACCTCTCTTTTTATTAATTATCCTCTCCTTCTTCTTCGACTTCTGTCTCCGCCACCGCCACCACCGGTGCCTCCGCTATTTCCTTTTCTGTGAGAACTTCCACCACCATTTCGGCTTCCACCTCCGCCGCCTTTGTATCCTCCGCGACTACCGCCACGATCACCGCCTCTGCTGCCACCACGGTTACCGCTTCCGCCTTTTTTATCTCCGGCAAATTCTACTTTTAACCCTTCTCCGTTAAATTCAGCACCTCTCATACCTTGTAAAACTTGATCAGCGAATTTTTTATCAACTTCAAAGAAAGAAAACTCTCTAAACAAATCTATCCTTCCAACTTCTCCCGAACTTATGTCAGAATGTTGGCAAACCAATCGAAGTACCGCGCCTTTATTTAAACCGCCTTCTTCACCTTGGTTAACGTGAAAACGTTGTTTGTTTTCATCGTTTCTATCTCTATTTCTACCTCTATCTCTGCCAGCATCTCTATCACCTCTTTCTCTATCTCTTGAAGATACGGAAGCATTTAAATCATATGATTTCTGGTAATAGTCTAACATAGGGTTAAACTCGGAACTAACAAATAACTTAATGATATCTTCTTTCTCTAGGTCTTCAAATTGCTCAAGAATGGCTGGTAAATATTTACCTAACTCCTCCTTAACTTCTGTTGTTTTAACCGTTTCAATTAAGTGAAATAACTGTGCTTTTGAAACTTCATCTCCAGAAGGGATTTCTCCTTTCTCAAATTCTTTTCCAATAATTCTTTCAATAGATTTAATCTTTCCAATTTCTCTCGGAGAAACCAAAGCTACCGAAATACCATGTTTACCTGCACGAGCAGTTCTTCCACTTCGGTGCGTGTAATTTTCAACTTCTTCAGGAAGGTTGTAATTTACAACATGTGTAATATCATTAACATCAATACCACGAGCAGCTACATCAGTAGCAACTAGCATTTGTATTGCTTTCTTTCTGAATTTCCCCATTACAGCATCCCTTTGACCTTGAGATAAATCTCCATGTAAAGGTTCGGCGCTGTAACCGTCTTGCATTAATTTATCGGCAACTTCCTGTGTAGCTCTTTTTGTTCTACAGAAGATTACGCCATATATGTTTGGGTGTAAATCTAAAATTCTTTTTAAAGCTGGATATCGGTCACGTTCCTTAATTGTGTAATAAACATGCTTAAGATTTGCTGCAGTTGTGTTTTTTGTTCCAACAGTAATTTCAAAAGGATTGTCCATGTAGTTTTTTGCAATCTTAGCTACCTCTTTGGGCATTGTTGCAGAAAATAACCAAACATTTCTTTGCTTTGGAGTTTGTTCTAATATGGAGTCAATGTCTTCTTTGAAACCCATGTTAAGCATTTCGTCTGCTTCATCTAAAACAACAACCTGAACTTCTGCTAGCTTAATGATATTTCGTTTCATCATGTCGATTAATCGACCTGGTGTTGCAACTACAATTTGTGCTCCACCTCTTATTTCTCTAGCTTGTGTGTCTATGCTTGCACCACCATAAATGGTAGCAATTTTAGCACCCTTAACATGCTTCGTAAACGTTTTCATGTCAGAAGCAATCTGCATTCCCAACTCTCTTGTGGGAGCAACAATTAATGCTTGAACATGTTTTTTTGTGAAATCTGTTAATTCAACAATCGGTAAACCAAATGCTGCCGTTTTTCCTGTTCCTGTTTGCGCTAGACCTACTAAATCTCTTTGGTCTGTTAACAACTCAGGAATCGCCTCTTCTTGTATTGGCGTCGGTTTTTCAAATCCTAAATCGTTTAACGCTTGTAATACCTCCGGACGGAGACCCAAGTCTTCAAATGTCATATATAATGTTAAATTTTTTGCAAAAGTAGACTATTTAATTAGATAAACCACTAGAAAAGCAAGTCCTACCTTAATAATATAGATGAAAGACAAAAAAAAATCCCACCGAAGTGGGAGCTAAACCGATAAGCCGGGTTCTGTCGAGTCCTATCATTTATCTAGGCCCAATATCACTACGGGGCTCAATCAACCTACCCTCCAAGTTGAGCGAGCAACTCTTCATTCCGACACGTCGGAAATCCCTGGTTTATTTGGTTTTTCAGCATATGAGGTTTACCAAGCTACCGATGTCACCATCAGTACTGGTGGGCTCTTACCCCACCTTTTCACCATCACCGTTTTGAACAAGTTCAAACTTAGGCTGTTTGTTTTCTGCGGCACTATCTGTCTACTATAAATAGTAGCCTTCCCGTTAAGAAGCATATTACTCTGCGCTGCCCAGACTTTCCTCTCCGATTTGCATCGCAGCGATAAGATAGTTTAGCCTTGCAAAGGTATTTACAATAATGAGATTGACAATGAAAAAGTTTCTAAATTGAATTATATACTGTACAACTAACCGCCTTGTGATCACTTAATTCTTGTTGATGCGTTACAAAATTACAAGAGCTAAAATAATCATCGTGCCAGATATAATCTATTCGCAGGAAGGGATAGTTACCGATATAAGTTCCACCAATCCCGTTTCCGCTAACTGTAAAAGCATCGTTTAATTCAGATGAAAATTGGTTGTAAGAATAAGAAATAGGAGTATCATTCATGTCAGAGCAAACTATTACTGGGTAGGGAGAGCTTTCGACTTCTTTTAAAACTGCATTACTCTGTGAAACCCTTTTTTCGAATCCAATTGCTAATCGCCCTAGAATTTTTTGTTCTGCTATTTTTTGTCCCTGATTAATAGGGTTTCCCTTGCCTCCTATGTAGTCATAATCTTCTGATTGAAAACGTATAGAACCTAAGTGCGCATTAAATATTCTTACAGTGTCTGTTTCTCTTTTAATATCTATGTAAATACAATTGTTTGTTCCATCATTTTCAAAAGCAATAATTCCAGAATTAATAATTGGATATTTAGAATAAATAGCTGACCCAAAGTTAGAATAGTTATTGTTTTTGCTCGACTCTTTTACTTTGGTTGTAAAGTGTTCGAAATAGTGTTTGGAGTTTAATAAATGCAACAAAGTGTCTCTTGTGTTAAGTTGATTTCCAGAGGTGTAATAATACTCTTGAAAACAGATTATATCAGCATCTTCATCTGTTAAAAAGGTAAGGATTTTGTCTCTAGTTTTTTCATTTTTTGTCCAATTGTATAAATCAAATAACCTGACATTGTAACTCATTATTTTAAGAGATACGGCGTTTTCAGGTACGTCTGAACTCCAAAATGTAAGTTGGACAAATCTACTTGTGTGATAAGACCCTCCCAACAATACAAGTAAAGAAATAAGGAAATATTTATTTCTTTTATATAACCAGTATACAAAGAAGAACACATTAGTAAATAATGCAAAAGGGAATCCAAGCCCCATAAAGGAAAAGAAAGTAGTGTATTCAGGGTTTATATAAAATGTTAAACATGAAAATACCAAGCTTAATGAGCAAAGGACATTGAGAATGAAAAGAAATTTCCCAAGACGACTTAAATTCTGATATGGTTTTGTTTTTTCGATATTCGAATATATTAGAATTCAGATAAAAATCTTTTTTCTGCAACGGATAAGCATTCATATCCTCCAACTTTTATTTTATCTAAAATAGCATCCAAGTGTGCTTGTTTATCTATTTTTTGACTGTTATAGTCTTTGTCATCTCTTGGAGGTGTTTTTTTGGAAGAAGCTTTTTTTTGTTTTTTTGGTTTTCTGTATTTAGAATGAGCGACCCTTATTTTAGGAGCTTTTTTAAAGATCCCAACTATTCGACTCATTAGCTTATCAAACCAAGTGGCCATATCTTTTCCTTTCTTGAATTGTGAAATATACAAAAATCCCCATAATGCTCCACCAAGATGCGCGAAGTGAGCTGTTCCATCTCCAGACCCTAGACTCAATAAATCAATGCATCCATAAAGTATTGCAATAATATATAGTTTCACTTTGATCACCCCAAAAACAGATACTTCTACATTGGGAGCATAAGTGGCAATAGCAGCTAAAATTGCCATTACAGAAGCTGATGCTCCTAACATATAGCCATGACCGTTTTCATTTAATAAAGGAAATAGGTTATGAGCACCAAAATAAATTAGTGAACCGAATATGCCTCCAATAAAATAAATACTTAATGTTTTTTTTGAGCCTAGATATTGCTCGAGCATTTTTCCCATAAAGAAAAATATAAGCATGTTCATAAAAAGATGTATGAAATCTGCATGCATAAACATATAGGTAATAATGGACCAAGGTCTATAGAATATTAAGGTAATGTCCGACGAGAAAGAGAACCAATATATTGGTTCAAACACCAATCCTCGGCTGGTAAGAATGAATGCATCCCATTTCATTAAGGTAGCAATGGTTGCTGCTAAACCAAATAAACCAAATACGGCTACGTTGATGAATATCAATTTGATAAACATTCCGCCGGATTTGAACTGATATTTTAAGTTATCTAGAAGGTTAGCCATTAGTAGAATTGATTTTTTTGCCTTTGCCAAATAATTACCATTATTATACCAACAAGTGCGCCTCCTAAATGCGCAAAGTGAGCTACATTGTCATTTGGGTTATTTGAAATACCTGAAAATAATTCGATAGCAGCGTAACCCATTACAAAGTACTTGGCTTTTATTGGAACTGGAATAAACATTAAATAGAGTTCTGTATTTGGGAATAAGTAGCCATAGGCAGCAAGCAGACCAAATACAGCTCCAGAAGCACCAAGCATTGGAGTGTTTGTTTTTCCTTCTAAAAATTGATTCATTAAAGCTTCAGCATATAATCCTCCTTCTTTTATTGTTGACGGATCACTTAATAATTCTTGAATGTGGTAAACCATACTTTTACCATCCAGTGTTAGAGAATTTGATCCCACGTAGTTTGCCCTAAACTGTGCAAATAAAGAACTACTTGGATTTTGGATAAAATCATTGATGAAATTAGTCATTTGTGATATATCCCAATACTTATATAATTGATAAATAACAGCAGCTCCAATCGCCGTAGATAAATAATAAATTAAAAACCTTTTCGCTCCCCATCTATTTTCCAATTGTGTTCCAAACATTACCAAAGCAAACATATTGAAGAAAATATGCATTAAACCGTGTGTACTATGCATGAAAAAGTGCGTAGCCAATTGCCAAGGTTTAAATTCCTCTGAAACGACTGGATATAGTTCAAGGCTTTTCATTATGCCAGGCAATGCAAATTGGGCAACAAAGAACAATACATTAAGAATTAATAAATTCTTAACTACAGGGGCCATATTTCTAAAAAGATTCTGTAACATTATTTTTTATCAAATCGTTGGTCTAATTCTTCTTCGTTTATCTTTATTATAATTGGTTTCCCATTCGGAGAATGATAAGGATTCTCACAAGCAAATAGTTGATCTACTAATGTGTTCATTTCCTCGGAGGATAATTTACGACCATTTTTAATGGATGAACTTCTAGCAAGTGACAGTGCTAGTGCATTTTTATTGTTAGCAGAAATTTCGTTGGCATTGTTTTTTATTTGCTCTATAAATTCGTCAATTATTTTTTCACAATTAGCTTCTTCTACACCAATTGGAAGCCCATTAATAGCAAGTGTGTTTTTGCCAAATACTTCAATGTCGAATCCGATGTTTTTTATTTCGTTGAGCACCTCTCTAATTAATTCAAAATCACTGTTGTTTAATTCAATTGTTTTAGGAAACATCAATTTTTGTGTTTCAGCAGTATTTCTGTTTAATTCAAAAATAAATTGCTCAAACAATATTTGTTGATGTGCCCGTTGCTGATTGATGATTAATAAACCGGAACTCGTTTGCGTTAATATAAATTTTTGGTGTAATTGATAGGTTTTAATCTCCGTTTCAGCTTCTATTAGTCCCGACCAATTTTGTTCCAAACCTGTGTTGTCTGAAATATTGTCAGCACTTTTAACATTTTGCGACTTGTTTTGATCTAGGAAATCCAAATTAGCACTTAATTGTTGCTGTGAAAGGTTCTTTTTCTTAAAAGAATTAATGGAACTTTCTTTGTTCGTTTCAAATGGATTGAAACCTGGATTTACTTTTATTTCAGGTTGCACTATTGTTTGCCCTTCTTTAAGTGGAGGAACATTAAAGGATGTTTCTTGTGTGAAATCTAATGAAGGTGCAATGTTGTATTTTCCAAGCGAATTTTTAACAGCTGAATGGATAATTGCATAAATCGATTTTTCATCTTCAAATTTAATCTCGGTTTTTGTAGGATGAATGTTTATGTCAATTGTATTCGGTTCTACTTCAAGATAAATGAAGTAGGAAGGGAATTGGTCTTTTGCAATGAGCTCTCTAAAAGCAGAAGTAACAGAATGATTTAGATATGTGCTTTTAATAAATCGATTATTAACAAAGAAAAATTGTTCACCTCTTGTTCTTTTGGAGAATTCAGGTTTTACGATATATCCTGTTACATTTAAAATGTTGGTGTATTCTTCTATTGGGACTAATCTATCGTTGTATTTTTTCCCTAAAACATTAACAACACGCTGGCGAAGACCACTTGAAGGAAGGTTAAAGATCTCATTTCCATTGTGATTCATTGTAAAGTGAACGTCTGGATGAGTTAAGGCAACTCGTTCAAATTCATCAATAATATGGCGTGTCTCAACACCATTGGATTTTAAGAAGTTTCTTCTTGCAGGAACATTGTAGAATAGATTTTTAATGGATAGACTTGTTCCATTATTGCAGCTAATGGGTTCTTGAGAAATGATTTCACTTCCTTCAATAATAATTTGAGAACCAAGATCAATGTCAACTATTTTGGTCTTTAACTCTACGTGTGCAATAGCTGCCATTGATGCTAATGCTTCTCCTCTAAAACCTTTTGTCTTAATAGCAAAAAGATCATCAGCATTTTTAATTTTAGAAGTTGCATGTCTTTCGAAACTCATTCGAGCGTCTGTTTCAGTCATTCCACAACCATTGTCAACAACTTGGACCAGTGTTTTTCCTGCATCCTTTATTATCAAATCAATTTTTGTGCTTCCGGCGTCGACAGCATTTTCTAGTAATTCCTTTACAGCAGAGGCAGGTCTTTGAACAACTTCTCCAGCAGCAATCTGATTGGCAACATGATCGGGTAATAATTGAATTATATCTGACATTTATTATACCTCAAATTATTATTTGGTAAGAGCTGTTATCATATCATCTAGATTATTGAATATGAAGTAAAAGCCGATTAAAAGAATGCCAAGGATTACGAGTAATCGCAAGTTTGAGAAAAAAGTAGCATTACTTCTATATGCTGAAACTCCTTTGTCTTGCATATTCGCTCTGAAATTTATTTCTCTGCTTTTACTCGGGTCATTCTTTGAAACTCCCAGTTCATCAGCAATATTTTTTTTCCTTTTTTCAAAACGTTCTTTATCCTCGTCAAAAACGCGAGGAGTAAACTCAAAGCGTTTATGCTTAGGAAGTTTAATCATACTGAATTTAGAAAAGGATGATTTCATAGTCTACAAAGATAAAGGTTATTTCCGGTTTTTATTGTTATATAATTACAACAAATACTATTCCTTGTTTTAAATTATATTCTGATGCGATGGAACCTATAAAAGTATAGGTGTGCTATTAATTATAAATAATAAGCGCTTACATTATTGTATAAAAGGCTTTAGTTAGCTCAATATAGTCCTGGCTATAATCATGTCTTTTTCCTGTTTCAATAATAAGTGATTCGGTAATAGTGGGAGTTGCGGCTTTAGTTAATTCGAATACAAATCGATGTGCATTTTTATGTGGTACTGGGTGTACTTTACATATCCGTTTTAAATGAAAACCGCCTTCAATTGCTGTTTCAATACATTTTTTTGCATTTTCTACAGGAAGAATCAGGTGCAGTACTCCATTGTTGCTTAGGTGATTAGAGGCGAAATTTAAAATATCCGAATAATGTAGTGAATCTGTATGCCTCGCTTTTATTTTTCTTCCAGAATTAGACTTTAAACTATTCTCAAAAAAGGGAGGGTTGGAAATAATAGAATCAAATTTTAAAGTCGGTGTATATTCTTGAAGTGAACTCTGAATAATTTTTATTCTATTGGTCCAAGGACAGTTTTTAACATTGAAATTTGCATCGATTAATGCTTTTTCGTCAATTTCAATAGCTGTTATTGCCGCTGTGCTATTTCTTTGGGCAACCATCATGGCGATTATTGCAGTTCCTGTTCCTATATCTAAAATGTTATTTGCTTTGCTTACGTCACACCATGCACCCAAAAGAGCTCCATCTGTGCCAACTTTCATGGCAGCATTCTCTTGTCTAATAGCAAATTGTTTGAAACGAAACATGGAATAATTTTATTTATAAATGTCTAGAAGACCTTCTGGGATATTAACGAAAAACTGTTTTTTGTCTCTATCTACTTTTATAAAGGTATGATCGTTTAATGGAATTAACGCTTCTGTACCGTTGATATCTACCTCTAGTAGCATGTTTCCTGGATTGTCGAGTACTGTAATGATACTCCCAATATTTCCTTTTTCGGAATCGACTAGTTCAAATCCTTCGATTTCGTGATAATAAAAATGTTTATTGTCTAGTTCGGGAAGTACTTCTATAGGAAGATAAGCTTTCTTTTTTAAAATTCTGCTTCCTCGTTCTTCTGTGTCAACACCGTCAAACCGAATTCTTAATTCTTTCGCTTTATTAACCGAAGATTTTGTGATAAAAAATGGAATGAGTTGTTTATTTATTTCAAGAAACAAAGAGTCGAGTTCATAATATTTTTCGGGTTCGTCGCTATCGATGAAAAGTATGACCTCACCTTTAAAGCTAAAAAGCCTAGAAATTATACCTAATTCAAAACAATCTTCTTTTTTCATATTTGTCAAAAATAAAAAAGGCTATCCGTATTGGATAGCCTTTTTAAAATTTATTTAGAAAGAAATTATTTTCCTTTTTCTTCTTCTTTAGCTTCCTCTGCAGGAGCTTCTTCTGTTTTAGCTTCGGCTACTGGCTCTTCAGCTTTTGCTTCTTCAACAGGAGCTTCTTCAGCTACAGGCTCTTCAACCTTAACTTCTTCAGCTGGTGCTTCAACAGCAGGAGCTTCTTCAGTTACCGTTTCAGCTACCGGAGCTTCTTCCGTTGAAACTTCTGTTGCAACTTCTTCTGTTGTTTCTTCAGCAACTGGAGCCTCTTCAACAGGAGTGTTTTTTGCAGCTACAGCAGCAGCAGTTTTCTCATTTTTAACTTTTTCAGCAGCTAATCTTTTTGCAGCATCAGCATTTGCATCTTTTACTAATTGATCAGCTTTACCTTGAATCTTATCCGCTTTTTCACCTAACCAAGCATCAAATCTTTTGTCTGCTTCAGCTTCAGTAAACGCACCTTTAGATACACCACCTAATAAGTGTTTTTTGTACATAATACCTTTGTAAGATAATAAAGCTCTTACCGTATCAGTAGGTTGAGCACCTTTCATTACCCAGTCTAAAGTTTTATCGAAATTAATTTCAATTGTAGCTGGATTCGTATTAGGATCGTAAACTCCTAATTTCTCGATGAATCTACCATCTCTTTTCGCTCTTTCGTCAGCTGCTACTAAGTGGAAAAAAGGTTTTCCTTTTCTTCCGTGTCTTTGCAATCTTAATTTAGTTGCCATAATTTAATTGTTTTATAAGGGTGTTCAACCCGGTTAATTATATGAAATCATCACGTGATTTCGTTTAACAGGGCGCGAATATCGGTTATTTTCTTTGATAACAAAAGGAATAGCTACAAAAATGGATATTTATTTAGATAATAACATAGGATTAATAATTTCTACAGACCTTTACATTTAAGATATGGAAGGAAAAAGTAGAATAATTGAAGAAGTTAAAGTAGAAATTAAGAAACAATTTGAAGGAGAAGGAACGGGACACGATTGGTGGCATATGGTTCGAGTTGTGAATAATGCATTAACAATAGGAAGAGCGGAAAATGCCAATTTATTTTTGATCGAATTATCTGCATGGTTGCATGATATTGGAGATCATAAATTTCATAAAGAGACGGATGCTCAAGAAAGGTTAATTACAGAAATATTAGTTGATGTTGGATTGGATAAGGAAATTCAAAAAGAAGTTTTAGCGATTGTTGCCTCTGTATCTTACAAAGGAGCGAATGTAGAGACTTTGCCTTCCACACTAGAAGGGCAGGTCGTACAAGATGCAGATCGTTTGGATGCAATTGGAGCAATAGGAATTGCAAGAGCATTTGCATATGGAGGGAATAAAGAAAGGTTGTTGTACCATCCAGAACAACCACCTATTATGCATAATGATTTTGCTGCCTATAAAAACGATAAGGGTCATACCGTCAATCATTTTTATGAGAAACTTTTGTTGTTAAAGGATAGAATGCAGACAAAAACAGGAATGCGACTAGCGGAAGAACGCCATGTTTATATGGAAGGTTTCCTTAGGCAGTTTTACAAGGAGTGGGAGGGGAACTGATTTCTTTGGTATAGATTACACTTTGGTTGATACAAAAAAGAGGCTACAAATCAACACAGCCTCTTTTTATCTAACCATTTATTTAAACCTATATTTCTCCAGCTACTGCTTCGGATACATTAATAATGTGATCTCCAACTTTTTCGTATGAAGAGAATATATCACTATATATCACAGCACTTTGCATATTGTATTCTGGGTTTTTCATTTCAGTGTGATGTGTCTTTTTTAGTTGATTTCTCAATTGATTAATTTCTCTCTCTTTTTCTCTCGCACCTTCTAATGAAATTGTTCCATATCCGGAGTCCAGGTTTTGGTTCATAATTTCGAATGCTTCTTCAACAGCTTTGTTAAGCCTATTTAACCCTTCTCGCTGCTCAGGAGTAAAGTATCGCTTTTTCTCATCTTTCTTCTCAAAAGCTTTTCCTATTTGGAAATAGATGTCTCCAATTCTTTCCAAGTCATTAGTAATACTCAACATGGCTCTCATTCTCATAGCTCCTTCATCACTCATTTCAAGTGTTGCGGTTCTTCCTAGATAAGTAGCCACCTCCACTTCAACTCTATCAGTAATCTCCTCATACTTTGCCATTTTGGTGATCATTTTGTTCTTCTCTTTTGCGTCTGATGAATTAGTCAGCGTATTTGCAAATTGATTCATTCGAGCGGTTACTGAACCAAACTTGGAAACTTCTTTTTTAGCTTCTAATAAGCAAAGTTCAGCTGTAGAGCCTAGAGCTCCATCTATGAAGTCTAATTTAAACTCTTCATCTGCTTCTCCTTTAGATTTCACTGTTCTTTCTGCCATCGCAACAAGTTTAGGAACAAATCCAATTAATAGAAGTACGTTCAAAAAGTTAAACGAGGTATGGAAAATTGCTAGTCCTAGGTTAGATGCTTGACCATCTGTTCCATCAAATGGATTACCCCATCCCATATTTCCCATTACAGCTTCTATTCCATCTAGTATGAAAGGGAACATGATGACTGCCCAAGTAACACCTACTATATTAAATAGTGAGTGAATACGAGCCGATCTTTTAGCATGAACGTTTCCAACTAATGATGCAAGTTCTGCTGTAATAGTTGTGCCAATGTTTTCTCCCAAAATCATTGCAGCAGCAACTTCAAAAGGAATTATTCCTCCTGCAACCATTGTCATTGTAAGTGCCATTGCAGCAGAGGATGACTGAACTATTACAGTTACTAATGTTCCTAGTCCAACAAACATTAAAGTTGCTAAGAAACCGGCATCTTTATACGTTACAAAAAATTGAACAAGCCCAGAATCAGCATCTAATGAAGGAACAGCTCCTTTGAGTTCTCCTAATCCCATAAATAATAGAGCGAAACCTACAATCGCAGTTCCCCAATATTTCATATTCTTTTTTCCAAAGAATAAGAATGGTGCTCCGAATGCAATTAATACAAGTGCATAAGATCCTATACTAACTTTAAAACCAAAGATTAATATTAACCATGCAGTAATTGTTGTTCCAATGTTAGCTCCCATCATTACACCAGCAGATTGTCTGAGAGAGAGCAAGCCTGCATTAACAAAGCTTACTGTCATAACCGTTGTTACAGAGGATGACTGAACTATTGAAGTAATTCCAAATCCAGTTAAAACTCCTGATATTCTGTTGTTTGTAATAGAGCCTAATAAACCTCTAAGTCTAGAGCCCGCAGCTTGCTGAAGTCCTTCACTCATTATTTTCATTCCAAAAATGAACATACCCAAAGCTCCAATCAAAACAAGAAGTTTAAATATTCCCCATCCCCTTTTCGTTTTAAATTTAGTTTTATCACTCCAAACTGTTTCATCATCCTTTGTTAAGCCAACTTTAAATACATGCTTTTCTCCACCACTAAGGTTTTCTGCTTTATAAGAAGTTTGGTTTAAATCTATATCATCTATTTGCGTCCAGTGAACACCTTCCATTTTAGCTTTGTACTGCTTTTCTCCAATGGCTGTAATATACTTAACAGAAATTGTATATCCATTCTCTTTTAAATACCCAACCTTATCATAATCTAAGGCCCAAGTGAATTTGGCGCTTTCTGGGCCCGGTTTAGCAGCTACATTATTAAAGACATCAGATGTTATTTCAACGTTTTCTGCTAATGTGTTCTCAATTGTTTCTATGGCATTAACCAAACTGTCAGGTCTAATTGAGTCCGATGATAAAGGATCTGGATTTCCTAATAAAACAGCTGAGAATAAAAGCTGAGCAGCAAAGAGTAAATTTAGTTTTTTGGTCATTTTATTGTTTGTTATAAATTGGTTTACGTTGCGAAAGTATTTCATCCCTTTGTGCTTTTTGGATTTTCAATGTTAAGCAATTGTTAACATTCGGCCTCAATGTTAAGTTTTCTTTAAGACTTTATGCCCAATGTAAAATGTATGTAATTTGATTAGATATTTGCACCGTAAAATATATAATCAAATAAAAAAAAATGAAGAAATTAGGAATGTTAAGTGTATTATTTGTTGTAGCATTTAATGCGTTTTCACAGGAAAAAGTAAACACTAAATTTGGCAAAGGGCTTTATAATGTAGTAGCTGAAGATAGTTCTTGGAGCATGAAATTCGCCATGAGGTTCCAATCTTTATATATTGGAGAATGGGACGTGAATGATAGCGCTGGAGTAAGTGGTGGAACATCACAATTTTTAATGAGAAGGTCGAGGTTGAAATTTGGTGGTTTTATTGTTAATCCAAATATAGTCTACAAGGCAGAGTTTGGACTTTCAAATAAAGATTTAGGCAAGGTAGATAGTAGAAACAATATGGCTCCGAAAATGATATTGGATGCGGTAATAAAATGGAAGTTTCACAAGAACTTTACTTTATGGGCTGGTCAAACCAAATTGCCGGGAAACAGAGAGCGGGTAGTGTCTTCAGCTAATATGCAATTGGTAGACCGTTCCTTATTAAATAAACGATACAATATTGATCGTGACATGGGATTTCAGTTGCGTCACAACTTTACTATAGGAAAGAACTTTGTTGTAAGAGATATGATTTCTTGCTCCCAAGGGGAAGGTAGAAACCTAGTTCAGGATAATTTAGGGGGTTATCAATGGACGAGTAGAATTGAATTGTTGCCATTTGGTAAATTTCAAAGTAAAGGCGATTATTCATGTGGAGATTTAAAAAGAGAAGATAAACCAAAATTATCGATTGCAGCTACTTATGATTTCAACGATAGAGCTGTAAAGGATCGAAGTAATCAAGGAAGCTATATGGAATATGTTGACAAATGGGGTAACGAGGGGTATTTTATGACAAATATTCATACAATTTTTGTTGATGCTATGTTTAAGTACAAAGGTTTCTCTGTAATGGCTGAGTATGCTGATAGGCAAGCTGATGATGCTGTTCAGACAGTTTATGATGCTGACAGTACTGTGTATACAGGTAGTGTTTATACGGGGGCCGGATTAAACCTTCAAGCTGGATATTTATTGAAAAATAACTGGGAATTTGCGGGTAGATTTACTCAAATTAATCCGGGTGCAACTACAGGGAAAGATTCTCACTCACAGTATACTTTTGGGATTTCGAAATATGTAGCTGGACATAAATTAAAGGTACAGTCTGATGTAAGTTACATGACAACAGAAGGAAGTGATGATAGCAATTTAATGTACCGCTTGCAGTTTGATCTTCATTTTTAATAGAAATAAATTAAAAAAGGGAACGAGTGCCTAATCATTAGTTCCCTTTTTTGTACTTTTCAAGTTCAATGATTAAGAAGTATGTTAGGAAAGGTTCTATTAGTTGACGATGAACAAGATATTTTAGTGTTACTAAAGTACAATCTAGAGAAGGAAAACTTCTTAGTTCAAACCGCATCAAACGGAAGAGAGGGGATAGAAATTGCTAAAGAGTTTAAGCCTGATGTTATTGTCCTAGATGTCATGATGCCAGAAATGGATGGCATTGAAACTTGTTTGGAGTTGCGTCAAATTCCAGAACTAAAGACTGTTTTAATTACTTTTTTAACTGCTAGGGGGGAAGATTATTCTCAAATTGCAGGATTTGAATCTGGAGCTGATGATTATATTACAAAACCTATTAAGCCTCGAGTACTGGTTAGTCGTTTAAAAGCATTGTTGAGAAGAAAGCACGGAGTTGTTGCAGCTGTTGAAGAAAACGAAGGTTTGAAAATTGATCGGAATAGGTATATTGTAACTGTAGAAGGAGAAGAAATAAATTTACCGAAAAAGGAATTTGAATTATTAGATTTATTGATGTCAAAGCCTGGTGATATATTTACACGTGAAGTCATTTTAGATACTGTTTGGGGTAGTGATATTGTTGTTGGAGATAGAACAATTGATGTTCATATTCGAAAGTTGAGAGAGAAAATAGGAGGTCATTATATAAAAACGGTTAAAGGCGTTGGCTATAAATTAGCAATGTAATCAGTTAAAAATATAAAGTTTTTATTGTGAAAAGTAATGGGAAATTGCTTGAAGTAGCTCAGGTTTTTTTTAAAATGGGGTGTATAGCATTTGGAGGTCCGGCAGCGCATATCGCCATGATGGAAGAAGAAGTGGTGAACAAAAGAAAATGGATGAGTCGTCAGCATTTCCTTGATTTAATAGGTGTTACTAATTTAATTCCGGGTCCAAATTCTACAGAAATGACGATGCATTGTGGACACGAAAGAGCTGGGGTTCCGGGGCTTTTTGTTGCAGGTGTAAGTTTTATATTTCCTGCAGTTTTGATAACCGGCTTTTTTGCTTGGCTATATACCACTTATGGAAGTTTACCAAATGTTGAGCCTTTTGTTTACGGAATTAAGCCTGCTGTTTTGGCAATTATAGCTGGAGCAGTTTTGAAGTTGGGAAAGAAAGCTTTAAAAGGTTGGGAATTAGGAGTGCTAGGACTGCTGGTAGTTGCAGCTAGTCTTCTTGGATTTAATGAAGTAACAGTATTACTTGTTGCTGGAATATTGGGAACAATTTATTTTACTTCAAAATCTAAGTTAATGGATTCCCCAAAATCTATTGTTCCATTGGTGTTGTTGCAAATATCTACTACTACGGTTGTCAAGATTACTTCATTAAAGGTGTTTTGGACTTTCCTAAAGGTAGGGTCAGTATTGTATGGGAGTGGTTACGTTTTGTTTGCTTATCTAGATGCGGAATTAGTATCTGCAGGGTGGTTAACACAACAAGAATTAATGGATGCTATTGCGGTAGGTCAATTCACACCGGGACCAGTTCTTTCTACGGCAACTTTTATTGGCTATCAGTTAACTGGTTTTTGGGGAGCAATAGCTGCTAGTTTGGGAATCTTTCTTCCTTCGTTTTTATTTGTACTAATCTTAAATCCTTTAATCCCTAAGATGCGGAAATCGAAAGTGTTAGGGCATTTTTTAAACTCAGTTAATGTTGCGGCGGTTGCCGTAATGGTAGGGGTTTTGTTTGAAATGAGTAGGGTCATTTTAATAAATGATTGGCGCGCCATCGTTATTGCTGTAATGAGTATTGGGATAACTTTCGGACTCAAGAAAAGTAATGCAATGTGGACAGTTCTAGGAGGTTCTTTATTAGGATATTTACTACTTCTATTTTGATCCGTTGATTAACATCTGACGGACTTCACTTAAGATAGTTGCAGTTGCTCCCCAAACGGTATTGTAATTCAATTCAAAATAGGGAACATTCATTAGAATTGGGTTTTCGGAGTGTTTCCCTACTTTTATTTTCTTTTGTTTGATTTTTTCGTTGTCTATTAAATCTGAAACTTTCACTTCAATTATTTCTTCAACTTCTTTTACTTCTGGAGTAAATACAGGTTCAAAATCTACAAATCCAATAAACGGTGAAACTAAAAAATTACTTGGTGGTACATAAATCTGGGTGATTTCTCCAAGAACTTGAACTTTATCAGGCGTTACTCCAATTTCTTCAAAGGTTTCTCTAAGTGCAGTTTCTTTTAAAGACTCTTCTGCTTCTTGTTTTCCTCCCGGAAATGATATTTGTCCTCCATGCGTTCCTTTATAGGCAGTTCTTTGAATTAAAGTGAAATGTGGAATGTCATTTTTAGGGTAGATTAACATCAATACAGCACTTTGTTTTGGGTTTTTGTCAGGGATATTGATTGATGAGGCCTTCTCCCTCTTATAAGGAGCCATCAATTCATGAGATACTTCACCGGGTAGGTTGAAATTTATTTCCCGGAAAAGTAAATTTGTCAATTCTGATAATGTCATTAATCCGCTTCTAGTTTAAGAGAAGCCGAATTTACACAATATCTCAAACCTGTGGGTTTGGGACCATCCTTAAAAACATGTCCTAAGTGACCATCGCACTGTGCACAGTTAATTTCAGTTCTCGTCCAACCATTTGAGTTATCTATTGTTTCAGATACATTGCGCGCAATCTCTCCAAAGAAGCTAGGCCAACCTGTACCTGATTTAAATTTGGTATCTGAATTAAATAGTGGAAAGCCACATGCTTTGCAGCAATAGGTTCCTTTTGTGTTCGTGTCCCAATAGTCTCCAGTAAAAGCTGTTTCAGTGCCCTTTTCTCGGATAATATGAAATTCGCTGGGTGTAAGTATTTCTTTCCATTCAGCTTCCGTTTTTATTACTTCAGTTACTTTGTTGTTTTGACAAGATACAGAAAGAGAGCCGACAATAATGAAAATAAATAATATGTGTTTCATGATAAATATTTTTCTAATAGAACTAAGATAATACTTATTATAGTATGGCAAACTGAATATTTTACTTGATTAAGTAAATAGATTTTTAAGCAGAAAGCTACAATATCTTAAAAAAGGGAATATTTTTACAAAAAACATTATTTAGTTATGGAGGAGCTTTGGGGAAGCGGAACAGTGGGAAGAATTACCGCGAATGTAATATGGGCTATCTCCTTTTTGGTTGCGGCTTATTTGTTATACGTTGCTTACAAAAAAGTATTGAATTTAATTTCTACGGGAAAAGTAAAAAAAGTTACTGTAAAATATGCAGAATTATTTGACGTTAACCCCCCATATGCTAAGGGAGAAATCCAATTTGGATTTAAATTGCCTGAAAAAATGGAGGTGAAATTTAGAATAGTAAATAGAGATGATGATTTGATCAAAGAATTAAAAAACGGAGAACTTGAAGAAGGCGTATACCCCATTCTTTTTGATACAAATTCAATCGTTGATGGAGAGTATTATTATCAAATTATTACAGATTTTCAAAAGACGAGCAAGAAATTTTTCGTTGTAAATAAATTATAATATCAAAAGAAAATTTCAACATATTCGATTTTTAATTGGTTTACTTTTAATCGGAGTAGTGTCTTTTTCATCTTTTAGTCAGGAAAAGGCTCCTGGAGAACATGCTGTAATAATGGCTAATTTTAAATTGCCAAAAACGTTAGGAAATAAATCCTTCAAGGGCTTGATGAGTGGTTTGGCTACTATTGATTTAATTTATCAATATAATTTAGCGAATGGAATTGGGTTTGGTACCGGGTTTTCTTATTCTTATTATGAATTAAATGGTTCGGTTTTTCAGGGCTCTGTAGTTGGCCAAATGGAAGGTTATAATCCCTTTCTGAAAATATCTAAAAGAAAAGAAATGAATGAAAATTCATATGTTGAACTTTCGCTAAGTGGTGGTTATATTATGCTTAATACAAGTGGGAATCAATGTTCAGATGTTTTTAAACAAGAAGCATTCAACCTTACACCGCAATTGGGCTTTTACTTAGTGAGTTCTGAGTTTTTATCTTTTGGTATTGTTGTCTCGTACAATTATTTTACCGCGGAATTTTCCCCAGCGAATATTTGTATGACAAGCTTTCCTGGGATAGACCCAGCGAATAGTATTGGTAATTCTCATGTTTTTTCAGTAGGGTTTGGCTTTTCAACCTACTTGCCGACAAAATAAATAATCTATTTGATCAATTGTCTTTGCAGCTCTTTTGAAGTTCTGTTTTCCCCATCGTGACTCCAACCGGGAGGGTTAATTAGGTATTTTATTTTATCTGAAAACTTTTTAGCCCTTCGTATATCTTGCCAAAGACTAATGTATTCATGACTGGCTATTTTGAGTGGGCTAAATGAGTTAATATTGACAGTAATACCATAAGTAGGTACTTCTATTTCTTTTTGAAATGTACCAAACATCCTGTCCCAAATAATGAGTATTCCTGCATGGTTTTTATCCAAATATTGAACTTGTGTGGCATGGTGCACTCGATGATGCGAGGGAGTGTTGAAAACCCATTCAATAGGACCAAGTTTTCCAATCAACTTTGTGTGTGGGATAAATTGGTAAACCAAGCTTATTGCTTGCATAATAAGAATATAAACAGGGTTAAAGCCAATAAATGGCAGCCATATCCAGAATAAGAATTTAATGAAAGGTTCTCCCCAGCTTTGACGTAATGCTACTGAAAAGTTCATGTGTTCGGATGAATGATGTTGAACATGTGCAGCCCAAAAGAAACGTATTTGATGTGCTAATCTATGGTACCAATAAAAAGTAACGTCATCTGCTAATAGAAGTAAACCCCACATCCACCAAGTATTGGGTATTTCGAATAAATGATGAAATTCATAAATCCAGACGAAAACGAAAAATGCAAATGTTTTAGTAAGTAGCCCAATTACAACAGACCCTAATCCCATAGTAATGTTTGCTGCAGAATCTTTAAATTTATATAAGTTAAGATTCTTTTTTGCGTTAATTACGATTTCAATAATAATAAGCGCACTAAAAACAGGTATAGCAAATACCGTTGGATCGTTCGTTATGGCTTCGTTAAACATTATTTTAAATACGTTTTATTTTAAGTACAAAGATAAATGGAAACTATCGAATTTGTTTACGTTTAGTCTTTTAATCTTCTAAATTCCTTTACTTCTACTATTTTTCCGGTTTCACCCTTTTTTAATGTAATCAAAAGTGCATTGGGACTAATTATGCCTTCAAACTCAACGAAATGAATGTTGTCGCCGCTTCCCCTATTAAAAGAGAAGGTTATTTCAAGGCTGTCAATTTTATAGGTAGATTTTTTAGCTGTTTCACAATTATCGTTTTCAACGCAAGAAACTAGATTTCCTTTTGCTTTTTTTCTTTTCTTAGAACTGATAATAGCAATCTTGCCATTGTTGTCAAAATACAAAAACTCTTTGGTTTTGTTTTCTGTTTGCAACTGATAAAACCCTTGAAGTGTTCTCCCTTTTCTAACTTTTATCGCCTTTTGAGCATTTACAGAAGACAATATGAATAGACAAAATATGAAAAGTGAAAATCGCATTAATGTTAAAGGTAAAAATATTATTCTAATATTTTTTTTATGCTTCAAATTTTTTGAAAACCTTTCTTATCTTAAATTTCAAGACATAAAAATGGGCGGTTTTCAATAAGAAAACCGCCCATTTTGTTTAAATCAATTAAGCACTATTTGATGATCAATCTTTTCGTTGCTTTCTGTCCATTAACTGAAACTTCAACTAAGTATATACCTGATGGGTAATCAGTCGTATTTAAGTTAATTACAGAAGATGTAGAAAGTATACCGTAGTTTTTAGTCGCTACTTCTTTTCCTAGTAAATCTAATACTCTAACAGCAACTTCTGATTTGTTATCAAGAGAAATCTCGATAGAAGCAGATGTAGTTGCAGGGTTAGGGAATACAGTAAATGAAGATGTGTTATTCAACTCATCAACACCAACTCCAGTAGTATTAACTAACATGATATCGTCAACATAGTACTCACAATCAGCTGTTGGATCTCCTGATAATGAATATAAGTTAATACCTCCGAAAGATTGGTTTGCTCCAGTTCCAGCTCCATATGCTTCAAGCGAAATAGTAAATCCTGTACCAACTTCAGTTCCGTCAATGTAAAAGTGACCCATATCTGCGTCGAGATCCATTACAAACAGAATGTCAATCCAAGCACCATTCGTGTAGGTAAAAGGCACCGGTGCATTTATCTCAGCATTACCTGTTCCATCAGCAGCAAAGAAAACATCTACTAACCATGCTGTTCCAGGAGCAGCATTAGACTGTAGGTTAAAATATCCACCCATACCAGCGGCAACTTTAAACTTCATGGAATACTCATATCTTCCTGTTGTATAATCGGAAGGAAATGCGACCATTGCATCAATAGCACCTCCTGCATTTGCTCCAGTAATTGTAATGGAATTGTTCGGGCTGCTTGATTGCGCTGATGTAACAAAACAGTCATCAGCACCACCTGTAGTACCAGACCAAGTGCTCATTACCGGAGATACGACTCCAGCATAATCTTGGTTAGCGTAGTTGTCAAAATTTTCGTCAATAATCTGTCCGATTACCAATGTTGGCACTATAAAAAGTGCAGAAAGTAGAATTCTTTTCATAATTTTTTTTTTTGTTTCAGCCAAAGTAGTTAAAAACGAGTTATATAAAGAATTATTTTTTACTTATTATTGAATTAGGGAAAAGAAGAATAAACTTCTTTTCCTCTTCTTTTCCCTTTGCAGAGACATTTATTCCAGTACTGTCGAGTGTTGCTACATAAAAAAAATCATTGATAGTTTCTTCGCCATACATCGAATAAGTTATGGGTGAAATCCTAATTGAATCTTGATAATAAAAATATTTTCCTATGGAAGAATTTAATTTAAGCCATTGTTGTCCTTGACAATTTCTTATAATCTTTTTTTCTTTTAATCTGGATGTAAAATAGTAAACATAGCCGCTTTTTTTAAAACAGTAATATTGATTCAGTTTTGTTTCACTAGATGAAGATTTATAAATGGCCTCTATTGTAGTCGATGTTTTTTTAACAGAAACCGTATTCTGTCCGCTGATTTGTAGACAGAATAATAGAATAGAAAAGACTAATAATTTAGATGTCCAAGGGAGTTTCATATTGGTAAAGATAGGTGTCCAAGGTAGCTTTTAATGGCCAATAGAAATAAAAGTAGGAAGGAGTTATTAATTTTAGCAGGTGTTTTTTAAACTAAATAAGGTTATTTAAAGATTTAGTTTTTCTTTTACATTTGTTACAGTCATGGATTTTACATCAATAATTTCCATCTCAAATTGATGCTTTTTTTCTTTTGGCATATCTTTAAAATAAATAGGCTTAATAATAGCTATATTGTTGTTTGCAGTAAAAGCAACAATTGTGTTTTCTTCTTCTGGATTGAATTTAAAATTATTAAACTGTGATTCGTCATATGTAAAAACAGCATTTTTGTTTTTCTCAATAAGATTAACATTGTGCAACCCCAAATTTACTCCTACGTTGTCGGCGAAAGACGCATTAACCTTAGCTCCACTTGGTTTAGATACGGGAGAGTCACAATTCCATGTTCCAAATTGAGTTACTTCAAAAGCCCTTGCAACGATGTTAATTCCTAAAATATTTTTTTGATCTTGCTTGACTTGGGCAAAATAAGCAGCCTGATTCTTTTCGAAATCAGCTTGTCTTTTCTTCTCCAGGGCAAGCTCAGATTCATAAAGTTTCATCTGCCTTTCATACTTCTCTTTTATTTTTTTTTCCTGCGAGATTCTTTGACCTAATTCTTTTTCATATGTGGAGAAATTTTGATTGAATTCCTCCATTGCTTTTTTATAATCCGTTCCTTCAAATATTGGGAAGACTGAAAATGTCCTTTTTGCACTTCCTTTGAACAATGTTAAGTAATAAGATTTCCCCTTTTCTTTCTCCGATAATGAAATATCTTCCCATTCGATTTCATAAACATCCGCAGAAAAGTTTCTGTCATCCGCATCCACTTCAAAAGTTAATGAACTGTAATTTTTTAGTTCCGGAAATTCTTTTGGATCCACATCTAAATCAAATTGTCGGTCTTTGTTGATCGATGATTTAGGTTTGGGAGGCTGTGTTTTCTTATGCTCAATAACTTCCTTTTTCGCAATAGCTAGTTCGGTTTTGGTTACTTCTATTGCTTCTTTGGTTTTCATTATAGCAGAAATTACATCTTCATTTGAATTTTGAGAAGTAACTGAAGGTGCACCGATACTTTCATCCATGTCTTCAGATACGAGTTCAGTTTTTCCTTTATACTCCCAGGCTCCAGAAGAAGTGTCTAGCTCATATAGGTTAAACCTACTCGACCCATCTTTTGGATGCATTTCTATACGAATCGGCTTACCATGTGCTAATTCGACGGGTTGGCCATTTTGATACCCATAAATTTCGATCATTCCAGCAGATTCGAAAGTATATTCGGTTCCTGCACTATCATATGTCATTGGAATACCTGAAAGTATGAAGTCTATAGGGTCATGAAACTCTCTGTATCGGAGTTCAATTTCTCCATTTAATGAATTTCCATTATTATCTACAAACGCATCTTTTGGAACGACTATAGTACTACCCGAGCTGTGTGTAAATTCACCACCAACTTCATTTTCACAATAATATGAGTCGGATTGAATGTCCAGTTTTTTAATTGGAGGGTTAATACACGGTGTATCTTCATTATAAGTAATAATACTTTCTGTCGTAATTGGTGGGGAGGCACTAACAATAATCTCTTTAGTGTTATTGTTTGAAAATAATATAGCCGTAACTGTTACTAAAACCGCAACACTTGCAACTGTTGTAATAAACCATCCTGTTTTATAAAAAGGAAGTTTTATGTATCCTGGGAAATTTGACAAGAGTTGATTGAAATTCATTCTTGACGTTATCTCCTCTCCATTAATTGGGTCTCTGTCAATGTTAATTTTCTTTTTCATAGTTGTAACTTTTTCTCATAGAAAAACTCTTTTTGAGTTTTTCAACGATCCGATAAGCCTTCACTTTCGCATTATTCTCAGTCATCCCAAGAATATCCCCAATTTCACGATACGAACGCTTTTCAAAATACCTCATTTCAATAATTTGTAGTTCAATTTCTGGTAAATCACCAATTACTTCTATAAGGGCTTGTCTCATTTCTCCTGTATTATCTTGCTCCACTTCATCTATAATGTCTTCAACATTACTCGTGTCTACATTTACAGTTCGAGTTGATTTTTTATCCTTAAAAGATTGATAAACTTCACTCATTGCAATTCTATATAACCAAGATGAAAAAGGGACTCCTTTGTATTTATATTTTGGCAAATTTATCATTGCCTTTAAAAATACTTGAGAGGTAATGTCAAATGCCATTTCCCTATCATCCATTCGCTGATGTATGTATCTAAAGATCTGTTCGTAGTACTTTGTGTAAAGTGCTTCGAATTGCTTAGGATCCTTTTTCGCAGCTTCAACAATATCGTTTTCTGACAATAATTGCTTTTGAGACTGATGATAGATACTTTTTCCCTGCATTAGCGAGCTTGGGTTTTTATTAATTGCGGTTTTTTACTACTGTTATTTCCTTGGTTTTAAAAGAATAACTTAAAATAGGTAATTCGTTACAATTATAATTAATAAATAATACCCCACTGAAACTTTTTCAGCAGGAATCTGTAAGTCAAGAAATTTAGTGTAAGGTGCGTGTGGTCTATTAAACAACGGAGAATATAATATAATGTTGCGGTAGAAAATATAATTCTAACTTAGTAATAATCAACGCAATATTAGTTGTATTTTTGGAAGGAATTGGAAATTTTCTATTGTAATTATTAAGTAAGAGGGGTGTCGTTATTTAGGTACATATTAGTTTGTTTACTATTTCTGTTAAACAATATTGGGTTTCAAGCTCAAGCAGATCGAAATAAATTGGATAGTTTATTTCATCTACTTGGTCATGTTGAAGATACTTCTAGACTATCTACTTTAAAAGAATTATCTGAAGCGTATATTCCATTTAGTTTAGATTCCGCACACCTCTATGCTAACCTATTACTACAAGAAGCAAAAAGCCTAGATAATCTTTCCTTTACAGCCGATGGTTTCAATATGATTGGATATGTTTTAAGGGAAATGGTCAGAATGGAAGAGTCATATATTTATTTTCAAAAAGCATTGGACTTAAGACTCGATCTAAAAGAATATGATAAAGCCAGTAACACATTAAACCTTATTGGAACTGCATACCACAGAACTGGAGATTTAGAAAAATCTTTAGATTATTATATGCAAGCTATTGAACAGGCAGAAATAAACGGAAATCCACAGTGCTTAAGTAGCCCGATTAGTAATATTGGATCATTGTATTCGGATATGGGAGATAATGAAAAAGCGCTAGAATATGATTTAAGAGCTTTAGCAATTGCTAAAGGGTCTGATGATTTTGGAGGTATGGCCTTGGCATACAATAAGCTAGGGACATTTTACCAGGAGACAGGTCACCTTGATACGGCAAAACTTTTTTACAAAGAAGCAATGAAGTTGTATGAAGAGACCAGGGATAATTCAGGAGCAGCTCATGTGTATAATAATATGGCGATTATTTATTTTATGGAAGGAAACACTGAAGAGTCGTTAATACATTTTAGAATGGCTATGAAAATGCGTTTAGCCAGCGGAGATATGATAAATTATTCTCAAAGTTTAATGAATATGGGGATTTATTATCAGATGTTAGAAGAATATGATAGTGCAATATATTATACTGATTCTAGTATTGTTGTGGCCATTGCTCATCACGGTTTATTAGAACAGAAAGATTCCTATTTAGTTTTGTCTGAATGCTACGAATCAAAAGGAGATTTTAAAAGATCTCTCAGTGCATATAAAAGTTTTGTTTTAATTAAGGACAGTGTAATGGATGAAAATGGGTTGAAAAACATCCAAGAAATGGAAACAAAATATCAATCCAAAGAGCAGCAAAAGGAGTTAGAACTTAAAGATTTAAAAATTAAACAAGAGGCCGAAGAAAAAAAATATGCTGACAGCAAAAATAATTTTCAGTTTCTAATAATAGGAATTGCTGGTGCTGGTATGTTGCTAATACTTATTTTAATTGGTAGAGGGTATTTTACAAAAAGGAAATCAAATATAAAATTGGCAGATATTAATGAAGAATTAGAAAGTCAAAAATCGATTATAGAAGAAAAGAATAAGGATATAACGGATAGTATTTTATATGCACAAAAGATTCAGGAAGCGATGTTGCATTCTCATACAGATGTAAGTAATGTATTTCCGGATTCTTTTATTATTTATAAACCAAAGGATATAGTTGCCGGTGATTTTTATTGGTGGGTAAATGAAGGCAATAGGTTTTATTTAGCAGCAGCTGATTGCACTGGTCATGGAGTTCCTGGAGCTATGATAAGTGTTGCCTGTGCTAATATATTAAACAAGTCATTAAAGGAGTTGGGTCTTTCTAAACCATCTGATATTTTAGATAAAACTACGGAGTTGGTAATTGAAGCTTTTTCGGTTAGTGAAAACGAGCAAACCTATATAAAAGATGGAATGGATATAGCTCTTTGCGCAATTGAAAAGAGGGATAAAGATAATGTCACGATTGAGTTTTCAGGAGCAAATAATCCGTTATGGATATTCCGCAAGAATGGTCAATTTGAGGAGATTCGTGGAGATAGACAACCGATAGGTTATTTTGAAAATCAAAAACCATTTACGAATTCTTCCATCACTTTGGAAAAAGGAGATACTATTTATATGTTTTCTGATGGTTATATCGATCAGTTTGGTGGTGGAAAAAATAAAAAGTTTAAATCGTCTAATTTTAAAAAGAAACTGAGATCTATTCAGTCTAGTTCTTTGGAAGTGCAAAAAGAAATTTTAGAAAGGGAATTTGAAGAATGGAAAGGTGATTTTGCACAAACAGATGATGTCTGTGTTATCGGTTTAAAAATTTAAACAAGTAATACAGTTTAATCTGAACGAACAAATTAATCGCGACGACGAAATGCAATAGGACTTCGCATTTAACTATTTCAATATTTTCCGAATTGTTTTAAAAATCAGTTTAATATCCGTACCAAAAGTTTTTTGTTCAATGTATTTACGGTTTAATTGAAGCTTTGCGGGCATTATTTCTTCAATATATGTTTTTTCAGGATTGTCTGATTTTCCGAGTAATTCATTTTCATTGATGTATTCAATGGAAGCAAAATCTGATAAGCCTGGTCTAACCGAGAGAACTTTTAACTGTTCTTTAGAATACATATCGACATATCTTCTTACTTCTGGGCGAGGACCGATAATGCTCATGTCTCCTTTAATAACGTTTAGTAATTGCGGGAATTCATCTAATTTAAACTTGCGTAAGAGATATCCAATTTTTGTAATTCTTGGATCTTTACCTCCAACTGTAATTTGACCAGCTTTTTCGGATCCGGGGCGCATCGTTCTAAATTTGAAAAGCCCAAAATTACGATTGTCTTTGCCAACGCGCTGCTGTATGAAAAAGATTCCTCCTTTACTGTCAATTACTATAAGAAAAGCTATAAGTATAAAAAAAGGAAGTCCTATAGTTAACACAACTAGAGAAGATATAATATCGAAAATCCGTTTTAACATTGGTTACAAAAGTAAATTCCTTTTTTTAATTATATTAATATTATATCAGGTTATTATTAATTCTTTAATTTTGAACGGGTAAAAAGAAAGATCCTTTCAATTTATTATGGTATTTAACTCATTAGAATTTCTATTATTTGGCTTGCTTTTCTTTTTACTATGGCCACTATTCAAAAAGAAAGATAACCCACGTTGGTTGTATTTGGTAACAGCTTCTTTTTTGTTTTACGGATGGTGGGATTGGCGTTTTTTATTTTTAATTATAGGAAGCGGTCTAATTGACTATTTCAGTGGCCTTTGGATAGATAAATTGCCAAAATACCGAAAACACTTCCTTGCTTTATCCTTGATGGGTAATCTAGGGTCTCTTTCAATATTTAAGTATAGCACATTCTTCGCAACTACATTGGATAGTCTTTTTTGGAAGTTAGGGGTACAAACAAATTTGGTTGCTAATATCCCGGAGTTCGCTTTAATTCTTCCAGTTGGAATAAGCTTTTATACGTTTCAATCTTTAAGCTATTCAATTGACGTTTATAGAGGAAGATTAAACCCAACGAATAATATCCTGCATTTTTTCAGTTATCTTTCAATGTTTCCGCAATTAGTTGCAGGTCCAATTGTAAGAGCTAAAGACTTGCTTAAACAATTAGCAATAGTGCCAACCGTAAATTCGATTCAGGTTTGGAATGGGATTAAGTTAATTGTATATGGGTTGTTTCAAAAAGTAGTAATTGCTGATAATCTTTCTTCGTTTATTGATGCAGCATTTTCTGGAAATGGACATTATAATGGAACTCTCTACTGGTGGGTTATTATGGTGGCATTTGCATTTCAAATATATTGTGATTTTTCTGGTTACAGTTTAATCGCAAGAGGTTTAGCCAAAACCATGGGTTACCATTTTAAAATGAATTTTAACCACCCGTATTTATCATCAAGTTTTAAAGAGTTTTGGGGAAGGTGGCATATTTCACTATCCACATGGTTTAGAGACTATGTTTATATTCCATTAGGGGGAGGTAGGAAAGGAATATATAAAGGGTTATTGTTTTTATGGATAACGATGTTGCTTTCTGGATTATGGCATGGAGCAAATATTACTTTTCTTGTTTGGGGAGCGCTGCATGCATTATTTCTTACTCTAGAAAGGTTTTACTTAAAGATTACTTTGATAAAGAAGGTGCCAAAGGGAGTTTGGATATTTGTCACTTTCGTTCAAGCTTGTATTGCCTGGGTGTTTTTTAGAGCTGATTCTATGGCGCAAAGTATAGCTGTTCTAGAGTCAATGTTTAATTTTCAGAGTACCGATATTAATTTTTTAATAACCTACTTTGATACAATGATTTTTTTAGGGTTAGCCATTGTAATTGAAATGACTATTTTGTTAAAAAGGAATAAAATAAATGTTCAACTATTTTATAAAAGATCCAATTTGGATTTATTATTTATTGCAATAGCAATAGTTGCGATTGTTATGTTCAGAGGAGAAGGTAAACAATTTATTTACTTCCAGTTTTAGTTAATATGAGAGCGAAGTATAAAATAATATTCTTTTTACCTATTGCTATATTAATTGTAGTAGTGTTAAAATTCGTTTTACCGACACCCAATTTAAATGACCTTTTTCGAGATTATTGTTGGATAAAGAAAACGCATTCAACAGAGCAATTTAATGTGTTGGCTGTAGGTGACTCTAGAATATATAAAGGGGTGAATCCTATGTTTTTAGTAGGGGATGATTTAGTAATGAATTCGGTTAATCTAGGTTATTCAAGTGCTGGTTATAGTGATGAATACCTGTCATTTGTTTCAGGACGAATAAAAGAAGATGATAAAAGTGTGGTTCTGTGTGGAATTACTCCGTACAGTTTTACTCCAGAAGCATTGAAGAATGAACATTATCATTCGTTTTTTGATAAGGACAAAAAAGAGGTATATAAAATATTGTTTTTATCTAGTTACTTAGAACACTTCCCAAGATATTCTCCTGCTGAAATTTGGGACTACTTTTCTGAAATTCCTGTTACTCAACTATATTTTCAAGACTATAAAGAAAACGGTTGGGTAGAATCGTATCAAATTCCATTTGACTCTACTAGTGGCTTAAAGGCTTATAGAAAGAACTTTGTGGATAATACATGTGATACTAAAGCTGTAGGAAATTTTTACGATTGGGTGAAAGAAATGTCTTCCAATGATATAACCATAGTTGGTTTTCGTCCTCCTACAACTTTAGCTATGGAGCAGTTAGAAGATTCTCTTAGTGGGTTTAATTATTCAAGTTTCATAGAAGGGTTCGAACAAAATGGAGGTGTTTGGCTAAAATTTTCACTGAATGATTATAGTAGTTATGATGGCAGTCACCTTCATTATAAATCAGCAAATAAGTTTACGAAGAACCTTGCCCAGGAAATTGAAAAGTATCTTAATTGAAATTATCCAAGAACTTCATCTACAGAATCTACAACTGCCTTAATAACAGTATCAACTTGTTTATTTGTTAAATTAAACCAAACAGGTAATGTGATTTCGTTATGGTAATTGTCAAATGTTGTAGGGTAATCATTTATGTCATACCCCTTTCCTTGATAATATGTTAACATTGGTAAAGGAATGTAATGTACGTTCACAGCTACTTGTTTTTCACCAATTTTATTAATAATCGTATCACGCTGTATTTCGGAGCAATTATTTATTCGGAGCATGTATAAATGAAAAGAAGATTTTTTTTCTTCTGTTTCATAAAGAGGTGTATTTGCCCAACTATATTTTGCGAGTCCTGCAGTATAACGTTCAAAAATCTCTTTTCTACGATTTAATGTTTCTGCGTATCGTTCTAGTTCTACTAGCCCAATAGCAGCTTGTAAATCAGTCATGTTGCATTTAAAACCTGCTTCTATTACATCGTAGCGCCATGCACCAATCTGTACTTTACTAAAGGCATCCTTTGTTTGTCCGTGCAGAGAACTAATTTTGAAGCGCCTTTTTAATTCTTCATGATTAAATTTATCCGCAACATTAAATACAACTGCACCACCTTCAGCAGTAGTCAAATTCTTAACAGCGTGAAAAGAAAATGAACTCATATCAGCAACTAAACCAGCCTTTTTTCCTTTATATGCAGCACCAATAGAATGGGCGGAATCAGAAACTAAAACTATTCTTCCAAATTTTTCTTGGATATCATTTTTGGCAGAAAACATTCCTTTTTTTTCTTCAATGATATTGAATAACTCTTCATAGTCAGCCGGCATCCCGGCAATATCAACAGGTATGATTAGCTTTGTTTTTTCTGTAATTGCGTTTTTAACGGCCTCACAATTAATGTTGAAATCAATACTATTAACATCAACCATTATTGGCGTTGCTCCAGCATGAATCACAATATTAGCTGTTGCAGTATATGTATAAGCTGGTATTATTACTTCGTCACCTTCTCCTATTCCTAGCCAATTTAAAATGAGCTGCAATCCTGCAGTTGCTGAACCTAAAGCAACAACATGATCTGTGCCAAGATATTGCGCTAAATTTTCTTCAAACTTCTTGGTTTTTGGTCCAGTAGAAATCCAGCCAGACTTTAAAGTGTCAGTGACTTCATCAATCGTTTTTTGATCTATTCTAGGTGGTGAAAATGGTATCATATAATGTCATCTATTCCTTGCAAAAGTACTATTATTTGGTGGTTTCAGGTTTGAACTTGCCAATAAATATATAGGTGACGACCATAACCAATAAGTAAAAGAAACTTTGAGCAAGGGTAAACCACCATAGGCTTGTAAAACTATCGTTATACATATCGTGTGAGTAACTTATGCTGAGATAAACTAAAACAATATGTATACAATGAAAAATGAGCATTTCTTTTTGACGACCTAACTTTATGTAAATATAAGATAGGGAAGAGGAGACGAACATTATTCCCATCCAGATTGACATTATTTTCATAATCTCCAAAGTTCCACTCCAAGCTTTGCCCAATACGATTTCATCCCATGAATTTGGAATAAATTGCATAATTATTACACCTATAAAAGCAATTAAAAAAAGTCGTAAAAACCAAAAAGTGTAGTTTTTTCTAAGTTCCTCCTTCGATTCTATTGTGCTTAACTTACTATAATATACTTGCGCAAACGATGTAGTGATTACAGCAATACTTACGCCTAGGTAATGATAAGCAGAACCAATTTTACCACTAAAGTCGTCACCGTAATATTTCATAAAAAGGTCAATGAGTAAAAAATTTACTACACCACCAAGCAGCACGCTTGGGGAGGTGAAGTAGATAAATTTATTATGTTTTACTACTATTTTTTTTACGTCTCCTTTTTCTTTTTGGATTTCCGGACTGTTCTTTAGGTATTTAAAGAAAAATATTAAGTTTGAAACAAATAATCCTATAGTTCTTCCATAAATAAGTCCAGATGATTTTACGCTTGAAATTGCGAATATCACCTGACCAAAAAGAGAAGTAGCGTTTTGGGATACTTTATTTACACTCATTAATTTAAAAGAATTATTCCGTGTAAACCATGAGTTGAAAACCTGTGTGAAGCCTAAGCAAACAACGGTAACTGGGAGTAAGATTAATAGATAAATGTTATTTGTTATCTTCATTAAATTGCTGTCAAATTGCGAATATGCAATTAGAGCAATAAAACTAATTAGCCCGGCAATTAGTACAAGTTTCAAGCTTAAATTAGTTAACAGTCGAGCAGCATTGTCATTCTTTTCCAATACGATTCCTGTTTCAAGTTTCAAAGCACTTATTCCAACAAATATTGCAGCAAACTCATAGAATAATTTGAAATTAGCGAACTCTTCTGGTCCATAATAATGCCGTTGAATATAAATTAATCCTAAGAGTGAAATTACCTGAGCAATAACAGACCCTGTCATTAAGGTCAGTACATTTTTAATAAATGATTTGTTTTTGGAATTGTTCAAGTAGGTTGAATTATTGAATTAACCGATTTATCTTGTTTTTGTTGCATTAATACAGCAAAGAATAAAGTATTAAAAAAGGCATAAAAGATTACTCCGGATTGCGTTTCAAGCATTGCTTCGGTTAAGAAGTTCGTCATTGTTAAGAGAATGAAAAACACATAAACCCAGTACTTATTCTTCCAACTAAAATAGAGAGGGAGAATTAACATAGCAATCAAAGTAATTAATCCAATTGACCCTAAAGCAACGGCAGTTTGAAGGTACTGATTATGAGCGTTTAATTTTTTCTTATTTATAAATCCAAGGTTTTTTTCTTTTGATAACCTTGCTAATTCATCTATTACATCGCCTGTTCCATGACCAATGATTGGAGCTTCTAAATAAAGTGATGCAGCGGAATTCCAAATTTCTTTTCTGATATTTGTAGATGAAGTGTTTGTTTCGTTGGAGTTAGAACTAATGAGTTCATTAACTCTTGCATTTATTGAGCTTGAAGAAAAATAAAATGCAGATGAAATAGCTCCAATTAAAACTATTGCAACAGCACCTTTTAAATACGCCTTGTGTCTTGCTATCCAGTAAAATAGAGAAAATGTATGGATTAATAATAAGCTTATAATTCCAGTTTTAGAAGATAGTAATGCTATAAATATCGAGAAGAATACAATAAGAGAAAAGCCTAATATAGGCTTTAAATAAAAGTGTTTTGTAGGGTGAAAAGAGAAAAAATAAATACATCCAACAGAAAAATTGAGATACATGCTTAAATAACTACCATGGTGATATAGAGCTATGTTTTGGTAAAAAAAGGCACTAGAGTCCAAGGTGTAAAAATACATAACACCACTGTTAATTAAAGATAATAACAACGATACAATACAGCCTTCAATAAAAGCTTTGATTATTTGGTGATAAAATAATAGGTAGTTTATTTTTGAAATAAAAAATATTAGAGGGACTGCTAGCAGAGATAGCTTTTCCTCTAAGCTGAATATTGCTGCACTCCTATTTTGGGAATATAAAATACCAATGAGATATAATAAATAGATACTAGAAAGTAATAATATCTGTTTGCTTGATTTCTTTTCTTTAAAGTTGTTGTTGATTAAACTTGAGATAAATAAAATTCCCAGTAATAAAGGGACTAAGCTTTTCGCCAAAGGAAGCGTAAACGCAATTAAAATTATTAAATAATAATTTGCTTTATATTTAAAGTCTATTTTTGGCATTGAAATGTTTAAGGAACTAAAAGTAATAAAGTTGTTGGTAATATTAGGATTGCTTATTACTTTATTATATTCAATAAAACCCGAAAAATTAGCGGGCTTACATATTATTACAAACAAACCATCTTACGAAAAAGGAGATACACTAAGATTATTTTTTAAAACGGGTGTGTCTTTAGATTATGCTGGTGAAGTTTCTATTAAAAATATTGTAACGGATAAAGTAGTTTCTGAATTAAAAGTTGATTTTAAAAATCAAGGGATAACGGAATCAAATATTATTGAAAAGGGTTTTGGTCCTGGATATTCAACGGAAACTATCATTGATGATAAATTTGTTCCAGGTATTTATTCTGTAGATAACGTAACTACTTTTATTGTTTCAAATACCAATAAATCTGACATTACAATTGTGTATCCGTACATTTCTTCTTTGCTACTAGAGTCATATGAAAGTGAGAATGCATTGAATAGTGAAGTAAGTTCGATTTCACAATTTAGAAGTGTCTCTATAGATAAATTCACAGATAATTGGCTGCCTTTTTTTAAATGGTTAGGGGAGAATTATCAGGTTAATTATATAACTGATTTACAATTGGAAAATTTGTCAAACTATAAAAAAAGTAAATGTCTTTTTGTGTATGGAAATTCTGCTTTTTGGACAAAAAAAATGAAATCTTCCTTCCTTGGGTATAACGATAATGGTTCTGATGTTATAGTAGCTTCAACATATTTAATGAATAACGTAATTTGGAATGATGAAAAAAACGATAGATTGTTATTTAATGAAGAAGGAACCCAAAATGGTTTTACAAGTTGGAGAGCTGCTGATAGTAGTCCTGTATTAGAAGAAGTGGGAATGTCCTACACATTGGGGTCAAAAGGTTTTAGAACTTCTCGATTTTCAATTAAAAATGATAATCATGCACTATTTTCTAATGTTAGTGATTCAATATTTGAATTGTCGTTGGCACAGTTCATTGGGTATCCCTTAACAGCGACAAATAGTTATTATCATGGGTTTGATTTTTTTAATGCTGATTTAATTGCTACATCAGCTATTGATGGATTTAATGATAGGACTCTAGGAATGTTAGAGTTGAAAAAAGATTCATTATCAGGAACGATTATCAGTCTAGGTACAAGTGAATGGGCGGAACAGAAGGGTTTTAAAACTAAGGGTAGTTTATTTAAAATAGCTCAAAATGCAGCGGCTTACTTAATTCAATTTTAGTTGCTTTAGCTTGCTGATAAAGTCGTTAGCTATGTTGTTTCTGTTAAAGTTGGTGTCAACATATTCTCTGCCATTTTTCCCTAGTCGAGATTCTAAGCCAGTATCAGAAGCGATTTGCTTAATCTTTATAGCTAAGTCCTCTTTGTTTTCAGGTTCGAAAAATAAACCGCAGTTACCCTCATCTATAAAAAGCTGTTTAGCTTCTCCATCCACGCCTAAAATAATAGGTTTTTCCATTGATAAATTTTCAAAGATTTTTGAAGGGATTGCGCCAAGAAAAAGATCAAGTTTTCGTAATGGAATTATTGAAGCATTAATTGTTCCTACGATATGTGGCATTTCTAATTTAGTGACGGGTTCAAAAAAGAAAACGTTATCTAATTCAAGTTCTTCTTTTAGTTTAATCAATCCTTCTTTCTCAGGGCCACTCCCCATTAGTATAAACTTAATATTTCTATCTGCTTTTAAAGTGCTTGCAGCTTCAAGAATAACCTCTAGTCCTTGAGCATGGCCAATAATTCCACCATAAAAGAAGAGTTTGTCATCATTAGAAAATCCATTTTCTATTCTCCAGTTAGATTTATCGTAAATTCCTGGATTGTAGTATGATAAGTCAACTCCATTAGGGAGCCAATAGACATCTTTGCTTGGGAATCGTTTCGAAATATTCTGTACTATACCTTGTGTTTGTCCGGTAATTAATATCGATTTATTATAAAGGAATTCTTCTAATTTTGTTGCCATTCCAAGAAATAACTTGTTTGTAACGATTCCTAATTTTTCAGCACTTTCTGGCCAAAGGTCAGAAACATTGAAAATCATTTTAGCTTTTTTCTTCTTACTTAGATAGTACGCCGAAATACCAAGGAATAGTGGAGGAGATTCGCAGAATACGATATCGTAATTACTCTCAAGTTTTTTCTTTCCAACTTGATAAGAAGACCAAACAAATGAAAAGTAGTTTCTAAGTCTTTTGGTAATGGATTTTGATTTGGTTACGTAAATTGAAGAACGATGAATTTTTAAACCATTCATCTCTTCGTAATGATACTTTAAACCTTCATATTCTTTATGAATTGCCATTGAAGGATAGTTAGGCATTGCAGTTAATACTGTAATGTCAATACCTTGTTTTTGAAGCCTTATTGCAAGTTCATACAGCCTATTTTGAGGTGCGCCAATTTCGGGTGGAAAGTATTGAGTTAAAAACAGAATTTTCACGGCTCTAAACGTTTATATAAATCAATTAACTTCTTTTTTTCGTTATCCCAATTGTATTTTTCAATTACCATTTTTTTTCCATTTTCACCCATCTCTTTTGCTTTTTCTGGGTTTGAAATTAGGTAGTTAATTGCATCAGAAATTTCTTTTGGTTTTAATGGATCTACGCATATCCCCGCATCGTTGTCTTCAATAATTGTTTTCCAAAGTTGAAAGTTAGATGCAATTACAGGAATTCCTCCAGCCATATATTCGAACATTTTAACAGCGAGTGCATCAAGGTAGTTTGGCAGTGGATGTAAAGTTACAATGCCTATTTTCGATTGCTTGTATACGTCTCGAACCCCTTTACGAGTTAGAAAACCCATTTCATTTACTTGTTTCCATGAAGGTGTTTGAGAAACTTCTTCTTGGAACGCAATGCTTGAAAAACTCCCTGCTAAAAGGAGTTTCACATTAGTTGATTCTAGGGATTGAACAAGTTCTTTTATGCCTCTGGTTGGTTCAATTCCTCCGACATAACATATGTTATTCTCCATTTTCTCCTCGTATGGAAAATCTATAAGAAGTTCTTTTAAAATAGGGAAATTATTAACGTCAATAGTGTTTTTGTTTATTGAAAGAAACCTATCGCGAATGAATGGAGTAGCAGTAATAACCGCATCTAGTTTCGAAGAAACCTTGTTTTCATATTTTTCAATAAACTTGCTTAATGTCCTTCTAATTATTGGTTTAAGATATTTTTTTGATAGAAGTTGCCTTGGTAAATCTTCATGCACATCGTAAACTACTATTTTCCCTTTTCTCTTAAGTTTTTTGGCAATTCGAAGTAGTTCAGGGTCATGAAAATGATATATATCAGCGTTGACTTCAATGGCCATTTTATAAACGATGTTTACTGTTTTAGTCATTCTTGTTAATCTATTTCCTTTAGGGGCTTCAAAAGAAATGATATTTACATCTTTCTCAATTCTAGTAGATGTATTTGGTATAATCAAAGAAACTCGGTAGCCTGCTTCAACTAGACTTACACATTCTTTGTGGAATATACGTACATCTCCATCTTTGTGCACACTTGTTAGATGACAAACCGAAATACTAGACATAACTTGGATTAAGATGTTTTTTAAATAGGAAGAATAATAGAATATAGAGTCCCCAACCTCCACTAAAAAGTAGAATAGTTAATGCACTTGAGCTTAACATAAAAATAGGGAAAGCGTTTAAGCAAACTTTTAATAAAAGATGATTTTTGAATAGTGATTCAATGAAAATAAAAATTAAAGCTAATATAAAGCCGGCTAAAATAAGTCCTGACTTCCCAAAATTTGAATAATCGTACATGAAACTTGCAACGTTTATATTTCCATGAAACCCTTTCTCAACATGTTTAGGGTAAATTATTGGATAAAGCTCTTGTGCATAATTATGATATTCTTCGCCAACTAATTTTGCGTAAAACCTATAACCGGTACCTTTTAAGAAGGGTTTTTTTGAAGGAATGTTTTCAAACCAATCTCCAACCGTTTTTCCAGGGACAAAAAACACTCTTTTCGAAAGACCTCTGAAAACACGTATGATGTATGGAGGAGGGTTTGGGTCAACTTTTATCGGTGCATTTTCAACTATTGATATTGAGTCATTTATGCCTCCTCTAAACTGTGGATTGGCAATAAATACAAGAGAAACTACAATGCCTGTTATCATCAGTACATATTTTCCGATAAACAGATATTTTCTTTTTGCTATGGTGTATATAATAATTGGAATGGATAATGTTATAATATAACTTTTCTGCATTAAAGAGAAGGCATAAAAGCAAGCTAAAATGTATAATACCCAGTAAAGTGGCTTTTTGTTTTTTATTAGGAGAAGCATTAGTGAGAATGGGATGATAGCTTTAAGGTTAAAGCTTGCCATATAGTTGATAATACCATGAGAATCCGCTGTAATACTTCTTCTAATTCCAGCTACTTCAGATACTAAATGTTGGTTAACCCCATCTAAAGCAGGAGATCCTCCTAAATAAATAAAATGAATTACAATGAAACAAATGCTAATTATTGGAAGGATAATAAATGCCATTTCGCCCAATTGAATTTTATTCAGAAAACCAATTTCATTTACATCAAAATTGATCTTTTTGGAAATAAAAAAAAAGCAAACATATGAAACTACTAATACTCCAAAAAAGAGGAACATTTCATCAATATATTTACCTCCGGTACTTGACACTACACCATTTAGTAATAGACAAAATACTAGAAAGTAGAACAGGAGTATTGTATGTGCAGATAATATGTGTTTAATTATTTTCAACTAATGTTTTTATCGTGTTGGATACAAATATAATTTAGTAAAAGATAATAAATTACATAAGCAATAATATCAATTACAATATATAATATCAGGAATTCCTCTATTGTGTAACCTTTAAAGAAATATAAACAGCAAATAATTAAAAAATAGCAAACTTGCCAAATACTGCTAACCTTGATTTTCTCAAGTCCTATAAATACAGAAGTCAATGGTGAAACAACAAATTTAATGGCATAAGAGAAAATAAGTATTTGTGTAATTCTTCCGGAAAATTCCCATTCATCTCCAAAAATAAATGTAAATAGTTCAATGCCGAAGAGCTCTATTACCAATATGCCTACTGCTGACATGGCTAATAATACTAATGCAATTTTAGTAACCAATTTGGTAATTTTTTTCCGATTTTGTTTATGCTCAACAATTTTTTGTATTAAAACCTGCGAAACAGCCATTGAAACAAGTGCTAAAGGAAGTGCTAGCATTTGTCTACTTAAATCGAAATAACCAGTCACTTCTTGAGAATAAAATTGATTAATTATGATTACAGGCAAGAAAAGGCTAACTGAATTTAAAAGTGTGGGGATGGTACTATATTTAGGGAAGTCAATGTATTTTATTAATTGTTGTTTGGTAATTGAAATGCTATAAGCTTTAAAGCTCAAGCCATGCTTAACAGACTGTAAGATTGATATTAACAGATTTACAGTGTCTCCAACAATATTCCCTATAATAAGGCCACTGCTTTGAAACGTATTACCTACAGTTTGTATAACTCCTTCTGAACTTCTTCGCGCTACTTTATTGATAGCAGAAGCTTTGAATGCTTTTTTTCTTGTAAGCCAAAAGTTTAAGATTCTACTACATGAAATCACAAATACACTAAACGGTAAAACATATAACCATTTACTAATTTCTTTTGGAAGTGAAAGCAGTTGGATTAAATTGTTCCCTAAGAAAAACAATAATATAAAAAGAACAAGGCTAAAGACTAAACTAATAAAGAATCCTCCAACAACAAGGTTAGAAGCTTTATCATCATCTTCAGGTAAAACGATGGTACTTTCATACCTTAAGTTTGCCGCAACTACTACCATCCCAATCAAACTTAAATAAACTGCAAACAATCCAAATTCTTCGGGCGTGTATATTCTTCTTAGAATAGGTTGAAGCGCAATAGGGATGAGTTGAGCAAGCACAGTTCCAAAAATTAAGGTAAAGGAACTCTTAATGAAGTCAGATTTATTTAGAAGCCTCTTTATCATGCTTATTACAAAAGAAAGGAATTATATAGCAGACTTCAGGTGTTATAAATTATTTTGTACACACTAAAGTGTTTTGAAACATCACTATTGTTTTTTCAAATTCTCCCAATACCAATCAATTGCTTCTTCTAGGCCTTTGTTTATGCTATGTGTTGGGTTGTATCCTAAATTCCGTTTAGCTTTGTCTATAGATGCTAAGGAGTATCGAACGTCGCCTAGTCGTTCAGGTCCATGCTCTGGCTCTACATCTTTAATTTTAGGGTCATGCGCAGAAAGTAATTCTCTTAATTTATTAATAAGGTTTATTAAAACAGTTTCCTCTCCAAAAGCAACGTTATACACTTGGTTACACGCATCTTTATTCGTTGTGGTTGCTGCTAATTCATTTGCCTGAATAACATTGTCTATATATGTAAAATCTCTCGTTTGTGTTCCGTCTCCATGAATAATTGGGGACTTGTAACTCATAAAGGCTAAAATGAATTTTGGAATCGCAGCAGCATACGCGCCATTAGAATCTTGTCGTCTTCCAAATACATTAAAGTACCTTAAGCCAATTAGTTCCATTCCGTATAATGACCCGAAAACATGTGCATATAATTCATTCACATATTTAGTCACCGCATATGGAGAAAGTGGCATTCCAATGTTCTCTTCAATTTTTGGAAGTTCTTTAGAATCTCCATAAGTAGAAGAACTGGCCGCATAAACAAATCGTTTTATACCCTCTTCCTTTGCAGCTAAAAGCATGTTTAAAAACCCAGAGATATTTATTTCATTGGTTGTTGCTGGGTCTTCAATAGATCGAGGAACAGAACCTAATGCAGCTTGATGTAACACCACATCCGCTCCAGAGACAGCTTTTTTACAGTCATCAAGGTTTCGAATGTCCCCTTTAATAAAGGTGAAATTACTGTTGTTTAATAAATGTGCAATATTTTCTTTTTTACCAGTAAGTAAATTGTCTAAACAAACAATTTGGTTGTTTTGAGATAATAATTTGTCACAAAGGTTAGAGCCTATAAACCCAGCTCCTCCGGTTATTAAAACTTTTTTATTGGTAAGTATCATTTTGGAATTTTATCAAAAGTAATTAATTTATCAGCTATGCGGTGAATGATCTATATTCTTTCATCATGTCTAGATTTTCACTTGGGATAAAAAGACAATTTCTTAACCCGTCATATTTTTTGTGCTCAGCCCCTTCCTTGTAGAATAATTATTTTGCGTAATTAACGGATCTCTTTTCTCTGATTACTGTTATTTTGACCTGACCCGGGTAGGTCATTTCTGTTTGAATTTTTTGAGATATTTCGAATGAAAGTTCATCTGCTCGGTTGTCACCAACTCTTTCAGCTTCAACCATAACACGAAGTTCTCTGCCCGCTTGAATAGCGTAAGCTTTAGTAACTCCTTCGTAAGATAAAGCAACATTTTCCAAATCTTTTATTCTTTGAATATATTGATCTGCAACTTCTCTACGAGCCCCTGGCCTTGCGCCAGAAATAGCATCACAAACTTGAACGATTGGTGCAATTAAGGTTGTCATTTCCACTTCATCATGGTGCGCTCCAATTGCATTACAAATATCCGGTTTTTCACCATATTTTTCAGCTATCTTCATTCCTAGAACTGCGTGTGGTAATTCGGGCTCATCTTCAGGAACTTTACCTATATCATGCAAAAGTCCAGCTCTTTTGGCAACTTTTGGATCTAAACCTAATTCAGAAGCCATTGTAGCACAAAGATTCGCTACTTCTCTAGAGTGTTGTAGTAAGTTTTGCCCATAAGAAGAACGATATTTCATTCTTCCTACCATTTTAATTAACTCAGGGTGCAAACCATGAATACCTAGATCAATACAAGTTCTTTTACCTGTTTCGATTATTTCTTCAGTTAATGTCTTTTTTGTTTTAGCAACCACTTCCTCAACACGAGCAGGGTGAATTCGTCCATCACTAACTAATTGGTGTAAAGATAACCTTGCAATCTCTCTTCTAATTGGATCAAAACAAGAAAGAATAATTGCTTCAGGTGTGTCGTCAACAATTATTTCTACTCCAGTAGCAGCTTCTATTGCTCGAATGTTTCTACCTTCTCTACCAATAATTCTCCCTTTCATTTCATCACTTGCGATGTTAAAGACAGAAACCGAATTTTCAATTGCATGTTCTGCAGCCACCCTTTGAATGGTTTGAATAACAATTTTCTTGGCTTCTCTAGAAGCATTTAATTTCGCTTCCTCTTGAATCTCATTAATTGAAGCCATTGCATTTGTTCTAGCCTCGTCTTTTAAAGATTCCACTAATTGCGTTTTAGCATCTTCCTTAGAGTAACCACTTAGTTTTTCTAATTCAGAAACTACCTGCTCATGAGATTTCGAAAGATCATCTTGTTTTTTATTGACAATTTCTAGCTGTCTCTCAAGGGTATCCTTAGTCTGATTCAGTTGCTTGTCTTTCCGATTTGCATCTTCCAATTTATGATTCAAAGATTTTTCTTTTTGCCTAAAAGAATTTTCACGTTCATTTAATTTTCTGTCACGATTATTAATTGCTTTTTCGTGCTCTTCTTTTAAATGTAGAAATTTCTCCTTCGCTTGAAGGATTTTCTCCTTTTTGATTGCTTCTGCCTCATTTTTAGCTTCCTTTAAGGCACTTGCTTTTTTTGCCTTTAAACCACTATTTAGAGCAATGTAGGCTACAACACCTCCTACAACTAAACCTATTAAGGTTCCTATTACCATTTCCATAATTCAATATTAAGTGTATTATAAATAAGCCCTTTGCTTATTTACTAATATTGATGGAGAATTAGAAGATTATTTCTCAAGGAAATCACTCAACTCTTTATCAAGAGTTTTTAATTCATTAGCAACCTTATCATCTTCAACTTCTTTCGAAATTGTATTTGATTTAGTACTTAGTTGTAAAGCTGTCATAGCAAGTAAATCTTGCATGTCCTTTACAGCATAGTTTTCTTTTAAGTCATTAATGCTCGCGTTAATATTGTCAGCAGCCTTTCGAATCATCTCCTCTTCAGATCTTTCAATCGTCAAAGGATAAGTTCTTCCAGCTATATTTACTTTTATAGAAAGCTGACCCATTACCGTTTTATTTATTTAAGAGTGAAATACACTTGTCAATTTCTCTAACTAACTCATTTATCTTTAGTTTCATTTCTGTGTTTTTTTCAGAATCTCCACCTAAAGATTTTGCCATCTTCAACATTTTAACCTTTCCATTAAAACTTTCAATCTCTGATTTTTGTTGTTTTAACGTATTTTTAAGTTCAGATACTTTTGTCTCAAGTTCAATATTTTGTTCTTTGAGTGAGCTATTGTTGCTCATTAGCGTATGAACTTTTTCCTTTATACTATTTAAAACAGCATTTTCCATTTATTCAAAATCCTTTTAAAAAGATTAATTCCCCACAAAGTTAATATTGTAAAAGGACTAAACAAATTTTCACGAAACTGTGTGCATATCTAAGCCATAATTAAATTTTATAGATTGTGATTAATATTACCTTCATGGCTTGATATTGGTATAGATCCCAATAATATTGAATTGTATGAATATTTTGAATAGATTTTTAATTGTGGTAGTTTGTTTGTTGACTTTTCAACAATATTACACACAAGTTGAATATGATAAAACGGATTTTGTTGCGCCAATGCACATACCATTGATTCTAGCGGGTAATTTTGCTGAATTAAGGTCCAATCATTTTCATACAGGATTAGATATTAAAACAAAAGGTTCTGAAGGATATCGAATTTATGCTGTTGATTCGGGCTTTGTTTCTAGAATAAACATTTCACATTGGGGTTATGGCAAAGCAATTTATGTAACGCATCCAAATGGATATACTTCCGTCTATGCTCACCTGAGTAGATTTCCCGAAAAAATTGAGAAGTACTTGCGTAAAAAACAATTTGAAAAGGAAACAGAGACAATTACAGTTTATCCAGACAGTTTAGACTTATTAGTGTCTAAAGAAGAAATAATTGCCTACTCAGGTAATTCGGGTAGTTCTGGTGGCCCTCATTTACATTTTGAGATAAGAGAAACTGAAACGGAAAAAGCTGTTAATCCTTTACTATTTGGGTTCGATATTAAGGATGATATACGACCAACCGTGAGTAACATTAAAATATATCCTCTAGAGAACGGATTCATAAATGGAAAGGATATTGCCAAAGTCTACCCAACCACTGGAAGTTTAGGAGAATATAGGTTAAAGGATAATCCTATAATTGAGGTTGATGGTGAAATTGGAATTGGGGTACACACAATTGATAAATTAAATGGAGCAGGAAATAAATGTGGGATTTATACCATTGAATTATTTGCAGATGATAGTTTGGTTTTTCGTCAAACAATGGAAAAAATAGATTTTTTTACGAATAGATATATAAATGCGCACAAAGATTACAATGAATATCATAATAATAACAGAAGTATCCATAAGTCTTATGTGTCGGATAATAACAAACTAGAACTATATGATGGATTAAAAAATAAAGGAAAATTGTATTTTAATGATGATGCTTTGCATCAATTGAAATATATCATTAAAGATACGTATGGGAATACTTCAACTGTAAAGTTTCAAGTTAAATCGAATACAAAAATGGCTAAGACGATAACACAATCACAATTGGTTGGTGATACAATCCTTATGGCTGGAGATGTTGTAATTGAAAAATCCGGATTTAAAGCTTATTTACCAGAAAACTCTGTATATAATGACCTCCGTGCAAAGTATAAAGAAGATAAAATGTCAAAGACTGCTTCTGACCTGCATCAATTTGGGAATTCTAAAATACCTGTTCAGCATTATTTTATAATGAAAATAAAAACGCAAAACATTGCTAAAAACATGGAAAAAAAAGCCGTAATTGTTTCTGTTAGTGATGATAAAAGAAAAGTTTTTGCGAAAGGTGGAGAGTATAAAGACGGTTGGATAGAAACCAAGGTGAGAGCATTTGGAAGTTATGCGGTTAAAATTGATAGTGTTGCTCCCGCTGTTACAGCGGTAAATATTTCGGAAGGAAAAAATCTAAGCTCAGCTAAAAATATTCAGTTTAAAATATCTGATAATTTGAGTGGGATTGAAACTTACGATGCTTTTGTAGATGGGAATTGGGTTTTAGGGAGTTACGCTCCCAAAAGAGCAACTTATTCCATACCATTTGATTCATATAATAATATTTCTAAAGGAAAGCATTTGTTAAAGGTTTTGGTGACAGACGAAAGAGGTAATGCAACAAGTAAGGAGTATAATTTTATTCGATAGGAATTCAAGTTACTCTATTATTCATAATTTGAAAAGAGATTTATTGTAACATAAATTGCATCGCTGTTTGCGTATAATAATTACATTTGTTTGCTAAAATTAAAGTAAGAATAATGAGTGAAGAAATAGAAAAAATTAAATGTTTGATAATTGGTTCAGGTCCTGCAGGGTTTACAGCTGCAATTTATGCTTCAAGAGCTAATATGGCGCCAGTATTGTATCAAGGAATGCAACCAGGAGGCCAATTAACAACAACAACAGAGGTCGATAATTTTCCCGGTTACCCTGATGGAGTTAATGGGCCAGAGATGATGATGCAATTGGAAGCACAGGCGAAAAGGTTTGATGCGGATATACGATCAGGATATATTACAAAAGTGGATTTTACAGGACCCGTTCATAAAGTTTGGGTCGATGGAGACAAAGAGATTCATGCGGATACTATTGTTATTTCTACCGGAGCTTCGGCTAAATATTTAGGATTAGAATCTGAGCAACACTATTTAAAAATAGGCGGTGGAGTTTCTGCTTGCGCTGTTTGTGACGGTTTTTTCTATAAAGGACAAGAAACAGTAATTGTTGGAGCAGGGGATTCGGCATGTGAAGAAGCACATTACCTTTCTAATATATGTACTAAAGTAACCATGTTGGTCCGTAGAGATGAGTTTAGAGCTTCTAAGATAATGGCTGAACGTGTTAAAAACACTAAAAATATCACCATTTTATTTAATACTGAGACTGAAGAGGTTTTAGGAGATGATAATGGTGTAACTGGTGCGAGAATTAAAAACAACAAAACAGGAGAAGTTACGGATATCCCTTGTACCGGGTTTTTTGTGGCAATAGGTCATACTCCCAATACAGAAATTTTCAAACCTTATATTGAAATGGATGAGACAGGGTATATTATTAATATCCCTGGTTCTTCTAAAACAAATGTTGCGGGAGTTTTTGTTTCAGGAGATGCTGCTGATAAAGATTATCGTCAAGCGGTCACTGCTGCAGGCACAGGTTGTATGGCAGCGTTAGATGCTGAAAGATATTTAGCGGCATTGGGACACTAATATTCTTTACGTCACTGCGAGAAATCGAAATGAAATTTCGGTTTTGTGGCAGTTTTTCCTAAACACGGATAAGATTGCGAAAAATTTCTTTTTAGAAATTTTTCGCAATGACTATTAACAGTGGGTTTGTAGAAGAATTTAGTAGTAAAAACCTGAATCAGCCAATTTTAACTTGGATATTGTAATGACATCATTTCTACTGGAAATGGTGTCGTTTAGTTTCAGGAATAATTTAGATCGAAGTTCAAGTGGTCTTAGTTTTTTTGGAAATTTTCTGATTAATAAAGTCAGTTGCAATAATGCGTGTTCGCAAAGCGTATCATTTTTAATACACTGCTCATGGAAAATTTCAGCTAGCAGCATTCTACTGTTATAATCATTAGGGTCCATTTTAAGAAGCTGGTCTAATAGTTTTTCTGCATTATCTATTTCTCCTTTCTTATAAAGTTGCGCTGCTTCCATAATTGGAGTAGCATTTCTAATTATACTTTGCTGGGCGTATTCTTCCCTATCTTGTTTTAAATCCATGGTAAGTGAATACATTATCCATAAAACCCCAAAAAGGAATATTGAATATTTTAAAATCGAAAAAATGATATGAGGTTTCTTTTCCAATCTATATCTTGTTTAACATGTTAATTGCTTTTTTTGCATAAAAACCATTTTCAGTAGCTATTTCATTCAATATCGTTATGCATTTACTTATTTTACCTAATTCATGTAAACTCATCGCTTTGTACCATTTTGCTTCCTCATGAAAAGTATTGAAATCATGATTTAATACCCTGTCAAAATGCTGAATAGCCTTCTTTTGTTTATTGATGTTAAAATAACAAAGAGCCATGTAAAAGTGCGCATTCACATCATTTGAATAGTGATTCAAAATGGTCCTGTAATCTTTTAATGCATCTTTAAATTTATTCCTTCTGAATTTTGCTTGTGTCTCCTGTAAAAAATCGACATAACTGATTTTTTGCGTATAGGTATTTATAGCTAATTCACTTGCACCATTATCACTTTTATTTTCTTTGTCAGCGGTTGTACCGGTTAGCTCAAAGTTAGGGATAGTGATTTCCTTGGTATATATATTCGTGTAATCAACAACTAATAGTCTTGAAAGAAACAAAGTTCCTATGTTACTACTTATAACATTTGTGGTATTCACTTCGGTGATTTCTTTTTTGTCATCTGATGCTGCGTTAATTATCTCTTTCTCTTCATTGATTAGTAGGATTGCGCTATCAATTTTATCTACTTCATTAATAGAACTATCCATAACCATAATTAAGGGGGCATTAAAAATAATTCTATCAGAAGTTAGTTGTTTACTTCCCTCCAATGGAGTTGCATCTTCTATCTCTTTATCGTCCAATTCTTCGATTGGTTGTAGATTAATATCAGCGAAAATTGAGTCATTTATTACCTGTGCAGTTAATTTACTTTCATCAAATTTAATTTCGTCTAAATCAATTTGATCTAGAAAATGATGCCCAACAAAATAGAGCCCGATAGCAACAGCAATTATAAGAATAAATGAAAATTCGAATCTCCAAAATTTACTAGCTACTTTTCGAGGAAGGTTTCCATGAAACTGACCTTCTAATTCATTGAATCCTTCCATGGCACCAGGAGAAGATTCAAAACCCTCCATGGCGTCGCTGTTGAATTCATTCCCAGCAATTTTCTGCTCAAGCTGATATTTGTCTGCTTGTGACATGTCACCTTTTAAATAAG
>Ga0209406_1000064_pt1:0-92500 | contig 97423 bp, 87 predicted proteins | sample COGITO_mtgs_1204_FD_184808 | JGI IMG/M metagenome (GOLD analysis project Ga0209406, IMG submission 184808) | Pelagic marine microbial communities from North Sea - COGITO_mtgs_120426 (SPAdes) (version 2) | ecosystem: Environmental > Aquatic > Marine > Epipelagic ... | reverse complement strand
ATCTAATATCATAGCATTATTTTTTGTGGAATATACCAATCTAGATTTCGTCAAAGATACAATTAATTCACAAGGATTAAATTGGTTATGAACTGAAAGTAATTTGGAAGGGGATGATTTATTTTGTGATAAAGTATTTTTCTATTATTTGTGATTAAAGTAAAAGATTGCCACCTCAATCGCATCATCAACTGGTGTGAAACTCATGTTCAATTCGTTCTTTACTTTGTTGTTGTCATAAAAATTATTGATCCTTAAAACAGCTAAATTTGCAGTCGAGAGACTGGTTTTTATTTTTAAAAATCGAAGTGCATCGCCCACAAAACCCATCACATAAAGCAGTAAATCTTGAAGGGGGAGCAACCATGTGTGTTGTTTGTTTTGCTCAATTATTTTTTTAAAAAGGATTTTATAGGGTAGATTTTCGTTTGCAACAATCAATTTAAGACCACTTTTTTTTAGGTCAAAAGCTTTGATGATTCCATGAACTACATCGTTTACGGCCACTACATTTTTTCCACCAGAAGGATAAAACGCAATTTTCTTATTGAGTACAGCAAGAATTAATTGTCAGGAACTGGGTTTGGTGTCGTTGGCACCTAACATAAAGGTAGTGCTTAGGGTTACTGTATTGATTGTTGAACTAGCGGCATCGATATGTCTTTGTGCTTCGGCTTTACTCTGTGCATAGAGCGATTGTGTATGCGGATAGCGCATGGGTTTGGACTCGTTTCCCAACGAATCAAGAGCTCCATAGCCATAAGTGTTAGCGGTACCGATATAGATCAGCTGCTCAATCGCATTGCTTGCGCACACCTCAATAATGTTTTTTGTCCCTTGAACGTTGGCTTCTTCATAGTCTTTTAAATCCAATAGATTTTGACTTGTATTGGCAGCTATATGAACAAGAATTGAACACCCTTTACTGACTTGCTTTAAATATTTCGAATTTGAAAGATCGCCCTGAATTAAGGCTAAGTTTTTATGGGAAAAGCGAATGAAACTTTGTTGGTCTCTAACCAGGGCTCTAGCGCTATATCCTTCTTCAAGAAGTTTTAGCGTCAGGTTGGTGACCAACAAGCCATTTGCTCCCGTAATAAAAACTGTTTTCATTTGGAGTTTGAGCTTAATTCTCGCTTCATAATTTTACCCAATAGATACATTATTTATTTATAAGACGCCCGTAGAAATAAAATGTTACACTACATTTAGATAATAATTTAAAAGAATATGTTAAAGTTTATAGATCCTACGGAACGCTGGAATGTTTTAACCCATGCTTTGGGTGTGATCCTTGGTATTGGGGTTTCCATTTATTTTTTTACTCAGTATTCAGCCGGACAACCAAGGGTATTAATTGCTTTAGGAGTCTACTGTTTTTCGTTGGTATTTTTATTTTTGGCTTCTACGGTGTATCATGCAACTTCTGGAGCTGTAAAATTGACTTGGCGGAAGGTCGATCATATTGCTATTTTATTCTTAATCGCGGGATCCTACACTCCCGTTACACTGACCTTACTATATGAGACTTCGGGCGTTTGGATTTTAACAGGTGTTTGGAGTATTGCTGCTGTTGGTTTTATTTTTAAAATTTTCTATACCGGTCGATTTGAAATCCTGTCTTTAATAATGTATCTCGGAATGGGTTGGTTCATTCTTTTGGACGCTCAAGCGGTCTGGGAATTATTTTCTACAAATGCTTTTATCTTTTTAACTTTAGGAGGTTCTTGTTATACCATTGGGGTTTTCTTTTATCGTTGGAAAGCTTATAAAGAAGCTCACGCTATTTGGCATGTATGGGTGTTAAGCGGTGCTCTTTCCCATGCATTTATGATTAATGAAATATTAATAATTAGTTGAAATACGTCAAGAAAATAATGAGTTGGATACTGGGTATCCTGTTTATTTTAGTATTCCTGGCTATGGGCCTAACCCATTGGATGGAACAAGAAACTGCCCTTTCAGAACTTAGAGATCATTTTGACCCATCAGGTTTTCAGCCTGAAGAACACCAAACTGTATTCGAAGAAGGTGCACTTTATTATATTACCTTTGGGGATATGACTAAAACACCCTTACTTTTAATTCATGGCTCCCCTGGGGATTGAACAGCTTGGAAAGAATTGATGGTTCACCCTGAAATTTATACCAACTATTTTATAATTGCGATTGACCGTATTCCCTATCATAAAACTACAATCAAAGGATCTTATACATTAGCAGAGCAGAGTGATTACCTGAAATCAATAGTGAATCAGTATTGTTCTCCATGTGTGGTTGCTGGACATTCCTATGGTGGTGCATTGGCACTTCAGCTAGGGGCTGATTATCCAAATCAAGTTGCAGCCGTTCTTAGTATTGCTGGAACCGAAGCTGCTCCTTATCAAAGACCTAAATGGTATAATCGGATTTTGAACACCCCACTTCAATACCTAATTGCTCCTTTCTTTCGAGCTAGTAATAATGAAATGCTTCGCCTTTCAGATGATTTATATGCACTAGAAAAACAACTCGCAGAAACCAAAGTTCCATTGTTTTTTATTCAAGGTGGAGCAGATGTTTTGGTCGCTCCCAAATCGGTAGCCTATTTACAGTCGAAAATTCCAGATGCTGAAAAGTGTCCTATATTATGACGCATTAAGGGATCATTTTATTATTTGGTCAGAGCTTACGATTGTTCTAGAAGCTTTGGAGGCAATTCGATTACAACTTAGTTTATAAAGTAAACATCACCTTTACCTGTAATACGTTTGTGTATTGTTGGCATTCCCTTACAATAAACACTTGCGTTTCCAACAATATCAACAGTCAATCGACTTAGTGCTGTTACTTCACATCTTCCTCTACCTTCTATCTTAATTGTAACATGTTGTGCTACAATGGGGTATCCGTTAAATGAACCTCCACCTTTGATGTTGACTTTTAAACGTTCTACTTTGTTTACTTTTTTCTGACTTAAGATATGAGCTCCTTCTTGTAAACTAATATCCAATTCTTTTAACTCTTCAAGTTCATTCAATTCAACGGTACTATTGCTGTTTAGTTGGATTTTTAACTTTTGTTGGTTTTTAAAATCGCTAAGTATCGTATAGCTTTTCTCAGCTAAGGTAAATTCTGTTAATTGAGGTGTTGTGACTATGATCTCTAGAGGAATGTTAGGAGCGCAATAGGGTGATCGTAATTCAATAATTAATTTTTTATTTTCTACAGCTGTATAGAGGCTGTCTACTAAGGCGCTGTCTCCTTTTAGCACAATTGAGGACTCTTTTCCTTGCTTAATGGTTACATTACCTTCAACGTATAAGCCGAGTCGGTCGAAATAATCAAGTTGACTTTTTTGCTCAGTAGGTGTGTTGCGGTCAATAATACAACTGAAATCTTCTTCACTTTCATATGAAAATAATAACATTAGTGTAATTAATCCGCTTAAAAAATAGGTGTACTGGATACCGAATAAATTTGGAGTATACATAATATATATAGTTAAATTAAAATTTGGAAAGACTATTGCGGTATTGCTTATTTGAAAAAAACCCTGCTCAGGGGGCTTTGCAGGGTTCTTAAAACAAATAATTAACTTAGGTTAAGTTCAAATATGTACTTTAGTATTTTATATTTCCTTGTTTCTTACTGTAAAGATGCCTCAAAGTGGAGTCAAGCTGTAGTAAGTGGTATGAACAAATTTATAAATGGTATGCTTGGTGTAATATTCGGTAAAAAAGAGGTTTACAGAATAGCAGCAATTAAAATCCCAGTAAGGATTGCAATGAATTTTCTGATGTTAAACACATGACCAGCAGAACTTTCAAAAAGAATGGTTGTAGAAATGTGAAGTAAAACACCAATCACAACCGCATCGATGATGGTAGTTATTACTTCTAAAGCAAGAACGTTTTCTTTTACAAAACCGCCTAGGGGTGTCATTATTGCAAAAGTAAATAGGGCTATGATCTTTTGATATTTCGGGGTTTGTGTTTCCCAGAGCAATAAGGTAATTACCATTCCAATTGGAATTTTATGAACGATGATTCCGATTAGGAGTTCGGGCTGTTGGGTAAGCGGCATTCCTTCCATAAAGGCATGAATACACAGACTGCAGATAAGAACCCAAGGAAGCTTATTGCTTTTCGTATGGTGGGTATGGCCGTGTTCTGCGCCTTTTGAAAATAATTCCAATAAAATTTGAAATACAATTCCAACCATAATCCAAATTCCTGGATTGTTGTTTGGATTTTCGAAAATATGCGGCAGCATATCGATCACGATAATGGACAGCAGAAAAGAACCGCTAAATGCTAGAATGAGCTTCATTCCCAATGGAGTCTTGGGTCGAAAGTATAGGGCAATACCAGCACCAAAAAATACTGCAATAAAGGGAAGTAATAAATTGAGTTGCATACTGGATTTATGAAGGTTAGGTTTCCCTTCGTTTATTGGGCAAAATTAAGCTATTTTTGATAGCAATAAAAAAGGGAATGGAAAGTAATTTTAAAATGTTGGCCAAAACATTCTACGGAATGGAAGGCTTGTTAGCTGAAGAGCTCAAAAATTTGGGAGCTCAAGATGTAGAAGAAGGCAATCGTGTGGTTCACTTTGCTGGAGATAAGGGTTTTATGTATAAAGCCAATATGAGTTTGCGTACGGCATTAAAAATTTTAAAACCCATTCACACTGCTCGAATAACCAACGAACATGAGCTGTATAATATGGTATATGACTTTCCATGGCAAGATTATCTTAGTCCTGAAAACTCTTTAGCAATCGACAGTGTCGTTTTTGGAGAAAACTTCACCCATTCCCTTTATGTTTCTCAAAAAGCTAAAGATGCTATTGTCGATCGTTTTCGAGCGGATACTGGCGAACGTCCGGATGTGAATTTGGATCATCCTGATCTTCGAATCAACATCCATATTGATAAAGATATATGTACTATTTCTTTGGATAGTTCGGGAAGTTCCCTTCATCATAGAGGCTATAGAACCGCCACCAATATCGCTCCTCTAAACGAAGTATTGGCCGCTGGGATCATCATGTTATCGGGTTGGGACCAAACGGTCGATTTTCTTGATCCCATGTGTGGTAGTGGTACGATATTGATTGAAGCCGCAATGTTGGCTTGTAATATTCCGGCAAACATCAACCGCAAGGAATTTGCTTTTGAAAAGTGGAACGACTGGGATGAAGAATTGTTTTATAAAATTGAAGAAGCTCAGATCGGAAAAATCAGAGGTTTAGCGGGTACTATATCGGGTTTTGACAAAGCACCCTCTGCGATAGAGAAAGCAGGTGAAAATATACGCAACGCCAATTTAGAGGAGTTCATTAGAATCGAAAAAAACAATTTCCTTTATGCTGAAAAGGAAACCGATCGCCCTTTGCATATTGTAAGCAATCCCCCCTACGGAGAACGGTTAGAAGGAGATATAAATCAGTTTTATGCTGAAATTGGTGATACATTGAAACAGAAATATCCCGATACGCAAGCTTGGCTAATCAGTGCCAATATGGAAGCTCTAAAGCATCTTGGATTGCGCCCTTCACGAAAAATAAAACTTTTTAATGGGAAGTTAGAAACGAGGTTATCGCTTTACTCTATATATAAAGGAACCAAAAAGTTACATAAACTTAATCAAAAGGAATCATGAATGTAAAAACAAAAGCCTTGGTATTGAATCTCATTTGTTTTGGATTTTTATTTGTAGTAATCAAAACAATAATAGGTACATTAATTCCGATGTCTTATATCCCATTGATTGCTTTTTCCGCCTTATTAGCAAGTGTGTTTTCGCCTAAGTTTTTGGTAGAAAAAGGAAAACTGTATATTAAAATCCCATTGGTTAAGGAGCCTCGGGAGCTTTAGCTTTTCTAAAGCGAAAAGGGAGGGAGTAGGTGAGTGTATAGTTAAAACTCGCACCAAATTTATTTTGATCGGTTACCGTATTGAATCCTGGAACATACAGATTTCCAAAATTCACCGGCTGATCGTCTGTCAGTATTCGGTGTACCCGCAAGCTGAGTCCTAAATAGAATTTGGAGGTTATTTCCACCTTAGTTCCAAAAATAACTTCAATCCACCCTGTACTCAATGTTTCTCTTTCCCCGTTAGCAAATCCCTTATTAGTAATTGGCGTGTCCCAATAGTGATGTGTTATATAAACCAAATAGTTGTTTAGCGTGTGTTTATGAATACTTCTTGCTAATCGAAGACCGATGAAAATATCATTGTTCAGCCCAACCCAATTGGTATACATATTATAATCTATTCCTACTTTGATATAACTTCCTGAAGTAGTAAAATTCAATTGTTCGGACTTAATGGTTCTTTTTTCGTTTCCAATCTCAGAAGCTACATAAAGACGTTCTCCAACCTTAAGATCTCCAACAATTTCAAGGCCTTGATATTCTTTATCAAATTGTGAACGTATGGGTTTATAAAGATCGATACCAGCCCTTAGAGCATAGGTTCTAGGTTCTTTTCTTTCTTGTTTAGGTTTTACTTCTTCTTTTTCTTGAGCAACGGTTCCCCAACTCAAAAACAAGCTGCTAATGATAAATAGCCAGGTGAGTTTGTTGTTCATTGGAAACGGTGTCAATTAATATTTCAAAGGATTCTATCCAAATAGGTGCAGCAGTTGGATAGGATATAAGGTTGTTGTCTAGTATGAAATTTGCGCGATAACCACAGGAGCGGTTAAGGTATTCATCGTAACGTTTGTAGTTGAATTGTAATGTATCCCCAACTGTAGTACTTGCTGTACTCGTTTTGAGTAAAAAGGCATATTGTGTAAAAGCCGCTTGGGTTTTTAGCGGAAGAACTAGAGAGTCGGTCGTTAGCGTAACCAATGCCTGTTCTTGTCCAACACCATAAATCGAGATGGAGTCAGCAGCTTTAAAATTTTGGCGATTGTCTTTGTCAAATAAGCGAACGATAAGTCTTGGAGTGCTTGGTGTTTCGATCAGACAGATGTCATCTTTTTCACAACTACTTATAAGGAAGCAGCAGAAGAGGAGGAATACCAAAGGAGCAATTTTGTTTTTCATCATATCTTATGCAAAAGTACAACATTTTCTACATGATGCGTCTGCGGAAACATGTCAACTGCCTGAGAGGCAACCAAACGATACTGATCTTTCATGAGCGATAAATCACGTGCTTGTGTGGCACTGTTGCAACTTACGTAAACAATCCGCTCAGGACTGAGATCCAGTAGTTGTTGCACTACATCTTTATGCATTCCATCGCGGGGTGGATCGGTAATTACTACGTAAGCTTTGCCGTGACGGTCAATGAATTCTTCTGTAAAAATCGCTTTCATATCCCCGGTTTCAAAAAAGACATTATCAATTTTGTTGTGTACCGCATTAGATTTTGCTGCATTTATAGAGTCTGGAACCACATCTACACCAACAACTTTTTGTGCTTTTTGTGCAACAAACTGAGCAATGGTACCCGTTCCTGTATAAAGGTCATAGACCAATTCATCCCCTTGTAAATCGGCAAGTTCACGCACAACTTTATAGAGTTCATACGCCTGTAGCGAATTGGTTTGATAAAATGATTTTGCCGTAATTCTAAATTGTAAAGCTTCCATTACTTCGGTAATATAGTCTTGCCCTTTGTAGCAAACAATTTCTTGATCGTAGAGCGTATCATTTGCCTTTCCATTGATTACGTATTGGAGGGAAGTAAGGTCTGGAAACTCTTGAGCAACGGCATCCAGCAGGGGAAATAAGATAGTGTCTTCTTTGTGGAAAACTTGAAGTACGATCATCACTTCTTCGGTCGAAGTCGTTCGAATCATTAAACTTCGTAAAAAGCCAGTTTTATTTTTAGGGTCAAAAAATGCCACCTTGTTTTTATGTGCATAAGAACGAATAAAATTCCGAATAGCATTGGAAGGATCGGCTTGTAGGTGACAGGTCGAAACGTCAACTATTTTGTCCCACATTCCAGGCTTGTGAAAGCCTAAGGCATTGCGGTTAAATTCTGCTCCAGAAGCTACCTCTTCTTTGGTGAGCCACCGTTGATTAGAAAAAGAGAATTCCATTTTGTTGCGATACCAATACGGATTTTCGACTGGAAGAATGGGTTTGAGTTCGGGAAGTTCGAGACCCCCAATACGCTTTAAGTTTTCTGACACCTCTTTTTGTTTGAAGAGCAGTTGCGCTTCATAGCTCATGTGCTGCCATTTGCAGCCTCCGCACACACCAAAATGTTCGCATACGGGTTCTGTTCTGTGTTCCGAAAGGCTGTGAAATTTGACAATATTACCTTCGTAAAAACCTTTTCTTTTTTTGTAGGTAGCAATGTCTACAACATCTCCCGGAACACCGCTGGTTAAGAAAATAATGGCACCCTCATCGGTCTTGGCAACGGTCTTGCCTTTTGATGCTGTGTCTACGACTTTTACTCCTTCGAATAGTTCATTTTTACTACGTCTTCCCATGCCGTAAAAATAAGGTTTTATAAACTGTTTTGGCAATAGAATTATTCAACAAGATTTAATTTTTTATATTTAGATTAATTGTAAGTTTGTCTTGGATGATTTCTCTCCCAATAGTTTTAAGAAGGAATTTGTATTAAAAACGTTAAAAAAATTTAATATGGAATCTACTATCCAAAAAAACGCACAGTATCATTTAGACTTGGAGGCTCAATATGGGGCTCATGACTACCACCCACTTCCAGTTGTATTAGCAAAAGGCGAAGGTGTTCATTTATGGGACGTCGAAGGCAAAAAGTACTACGACTTTTTGTCTGCCTATTCTGCCGTAAACCAAGGGCATTGCCATCCAAAAATAATCAAAACCATACAGGATCAAGCGGCTACTTTGACCTTAACTTCTAGGGCCTTTCACAACAACCGTTTTGGAGAATACCTAAAATTTACAACGGAATACTTCGGTTTTGAAAGCCTTCTTCCAATGAATACTGGAGCAGAAGGTGTCGAAACTGCGATTAAGATCACCCGTAAATGGGGACATACCATCAAAGGAATTCCTGAAGGTCAAGCACAGATAGTAGTTTGTGACAATAACTTTCACGGAAGAACTACGACCATAATCTCCTTCTCATCTGATGCCGGATCCAAGGATCATTTTGGACCACATACGGGAGGGTTTATCCACATACCGTACAACGATACTGAAGCTTTAGAAAAAGTACTTCAAGCGAAACCTAATGTAGCTGGGTTTTTGGTAGAACCCATTCAGGGAGAAGCTGGTGTTTATACACCAGATGAAGATTTCATCGCCAAGGCACGTGCCGTTTGCACACAGTACAATGTGTTGTTGATTGCCGATGAAATTCAAACCGGAATTGGTCGAACGGGGGCTTTGTTAGCCGTGTGCGGCAATTGTAGTTGTGAAGCACAATGTGAACGTCAAGAAGCTACCTATATCCGTCCCGATTTATTGATATTAGGTAAGGCTTTGAGCGGTGGTGTATATCCGGTCTCTGCCGTATTGGCCGATCGTGCAATTATGGATGTAATTCAACCGGGACAACACGGAAGTACCTTTGGAGGAAACCCAATGGGATCCTTGGTAGCGCAGACTGCTTTAGAAGTTATACGAGATGAAAAATTAACACAGAATGCACGAACCTTGGGAACTCTTTTTAGAGCCCAAATGAATCTGTACATTGCTGACAGTAAAATTGTAAATTTAGTTCGTGGAAGAGGATTGCTCAATGCAATTCTTATCAACGATACTGAAGACAGTAAAACCGCATGGAATATATGTTTGCGTTTGCGAGATAAGGGCTTACTTGCCAAACCTACACACGGAAACATCATCCGATTTGCCCCACCTCTTGTAATAACGGAAGAACAACTGCTCGATTGTATTCACATTATTACTTCAACCTTAAAAGAGTTTGAACCACAAGATTCTTAATGGGGACAAAAAAATAAGGAATGGTTAAGAATATTTATTTTGATAATGCGGCTACCACGCCCATACGAACAGAAGTAGTAGATGTTATGCACGATGTACTGAAGGATACCTTCGGAAATCCTTCTTCTACCCATGCTTTTGGGCGTTCCGCTAAGACGCAAATAGAAACGGCTCGTAAGAGTATTGCAAAACATTTTAATGCCCACCCACAAGAAATTATTTTTACTTCTGGGGGTACAGAATCCGACAATATGTTGGTGCGTTGTGCCGTTCAAGATTTAGATATTGAAACCGTAATTACCTCCCGAATTGAACATCATGCTATTCTGCATGCGGTTGAATTTTTAGAGGAACAAAAACTTGCTAAAGTGCTTTATGTAAAAACCAACTCTGATGGAGCGGTTGATTATACTGATTTAGCCCATTTACTCGCTGCTGATGACTCCAAAAAACTGGTGAGTCTGATGCACATCAACAACGAAATTGGAACCATTCTTGATTTAGAACGGGTATCCAACCTTTGTATAACACACGACGCTTTGTTTCATACAGACGCTGTTCAAGGGGTTGGACACTATGCGATTAATTTGGAAGAAATCGCAATCGATTTCCTTTCGGCTGCAGCACATAAATTTCACGGTCCAAAAGGGGTAGGCTTTTCTTTTGTTCGCAAGAATTCTGGCTTGCAACCTTTTATTTTAGGAGGCTCTCAAGAGCGCGGTCTTCGTGCTGGTACAGAGTCGGTACACAACATCGTTGGAATGGCCAAGGCACTCGAAATCGCCTATGCTAAGCTGGATGAAGAGCAACAATACCTCAAAGAACTAAAGGCACATGCCATCAAACAACTGACCAGCGCTTTTCCTGACATTCATTTCAACGGTTGTTGTTCTGATATGGAACGCAGTACGTTTACTCTAGTAAATGTAGCCCTACCAATTGCTGAAGAAAAAGCTAGCTTACTGAATTTTCATTTGGATCTCAATGGAGTTGCTTGTTCAAAAGGAAGCGCATGTCAATCTGGAAGTACCAAAGGCTCACACGTGCTGGAAGAAGTTGTTCCGACAGCCTTGAGTAAGAGACCTTCGATTCGATTTTCTTTTTCGGTATTCAACACCCAAGATGAGGTAGATTATTTAGTACAAACCTTGGCTACTTTTGCAAAGGAATAAAGGGGATTATTTTTTGACAAGCTTTGCTTTTCTGAAGATTGTAGTTTCGTAAGTGCTGCTGTTTCCTTGTTGATCTTCCACGTCTAGTTTAAAGTTCAATTGGGATTGATCAAAATCGATGTCCTCAAACGCAAAAGTAAGCGTGTTGTTTTTGGGTTCGTGTTCCAATAAAATCCATTGACCGTTTATGGTTCCTCTGTAGGATTTGATTCCTGAAAAATCATCTTCAATTTTCAATTTTAAAAAGCTGTAATTACTCAACCACTGTTTGGGCTTAAAATTTAGAGGTGTAATGCTGGGCGCTAGTGTATCTTTAGACAGAACATAGATTCCAGGAGTTCCGCCTTTGCTGATGCGTTTTCCGTCTTTGGCAACAGAATACACATAATCGAGTTTTTTCTTCTTGTTGAGGCATGCTATGCACCAGGGATTGGTTTCTAGGGAATCAACTTGAGGTGTTTTAAACTGAATCTCAAAGGTTCTTTGTAGTGCGTCTTCTTTGGAACCCACAAAAAGCGTGTCTTGGGTTGCTCGGATTTTAAAATCTACGGGCTCAAAGAAGGTGTTCTTGGGTAAGTAAACTTCTTGATTTTCAAATTCAAAAAGATAATCCAATTCAGGCTTTACAATATTTTCAGCGATTTGTAGTTTCTTTTTATTGTCAGTTGCAACTTCTCTATTCCCTTCGATATAACTTTCGACATAGGTCTTGTTTCCATGAAAATCTTCCAAGCTAATTTGTAGGAGATAGGAGCGTCCGGCTTCAAAGTTTAAAATCCCGTTGGGCGCATCTTTGGGCAAAAAGCTAAACCCATAGGGAAGGTCGCGAAAGAGTTTTTGAATCCGAATACCCTCGGTAGCATAGGTTTTATAGTCGATCAGTGTGCTGATGTATTTCCCATCGTCAAAACTGATTTTGTCGAAGGTGTACTGGATCATTTCTTTTCCATTGAGACGTACCGCGATTTTGTAAACTCCATTTTTATTATAACTCAGATCTTGCCGATCGTACATGCGGAGTCCAATACCTGTTTTACCCGACCACGATTGAATCGATGAGGTGTAGGTGCTGTCGTTTTTACGAATCAGACGAATTTCGTTTTTCTTTTTTTGCCTCGGATTGTTTAAGTCATACTGATACAAACCCCTGATGACAGGGCGTTGGGTGTCTTGGATGTCATATTCAAGTTTCAAAGGGTTGAGGGGTGTCTGTGCTTTGGTGTCTCGTATTTCAAAGTGAAGGTGTGGTCCGAGCGAGCCTCCAGTGTTTCCAGAATAGCCAATTACTTCTCCCTGTTCTACGGTCAATTCATCGGTTTTAAAATAGCTTTGAATAAGAAATTGTTCTTTCTTGTACTGCCGCTCTTTTATGATTTTTTCAATTTTCGGAGCAAATTTTTGTAGGTGGGCATAGACTGAGGTTGTACCGTTGTCATGATCGATATAGAGGGCTTTGCCGTAACCGGTAACGGTTACTCGAATACGCCGAATACTCCCTGCCAAAATACTTTTTACAGGAAAACCTTGTCGCCCCTGTGTTTTAATGTCCAATCCCGCATGAAAATGACTGCCGCGTAATTCTCCAAAATTCCCAGACAACAAGAGGGGAATGTCTAGAGGTGGAGAAGCCTCTTGGGCACTCATTAAAAAAGAAAGGAAGAGCAAGGCAATCCCAAGGGAGCTTTTAATGTTGTTGGTCATGCTAGCGAAGATAAAACATTCTCTTTTTATCTGATGGCTGAGGTTGGAATTTTAAATTCAACTCGTCCTTTCCAATTATTTTGAATGCTTGATTGCATTAATACAATCATCTTAAATCGTAATAGAATATCCCTCATACTCAGCTTTCCTTGGAATAATTTATCATTCCTTTTGGAATTGTTATTTCATTTATTTTTTCTTGACTAAAACTTTTTGAAAAGAGAAAAAGGAATACAAATATTTTTTTTTGGTAAGTGCTTCATATACAATAAGATTTGGACAATTCTAAAGTAAACAACTTACAACAGACTGCAAAATAGCGGCTAACAACTTGAAGTTGTAATTCTGCTATGGCTTCTATTTTTAGGTTAAATTTGTTTTTATGAAATTAGAGTACAATTTACATCTTGAGCCTTTTGTTTTTTGTTGTTTGCATTCAAACCCCTTCAAGGATGAGGATGTTGTGATGGCTTTTAAAGAACAAGAGGGGATGACCTATATTGTTTTACAAACTAGAGCAGAAGCCTTGGGAATTGACTTTGAGCAAACCTGGGCTTGGATTAGGGTAGAAACACGAACAGCTCTGGATGCAACAGGGATAACGGCTCATATTGCAACCCTACTTTCCAAACACCAAATCCCGTGTAATGTTGTAGCTGCATTTCATCACGATCATCTTTTTGTTCCTTTTCAAGCGGCTAAAAAAGCCCTTGAAGTTTTGAATGGGTAACTTTTTATTCAATTTCTAAAATTTTTGTTAATTTTCTTAAATGCGATCCTCAAAAACTATAGAATAGATTTAAAATTCTTAACTTTGTAAGGTTAGGAGTTATGTGTCATTATGAGTGAAAGAAATCAAAATGTTGAACTTCTTGAACGAAATATAGTGTTGCTTTTGAATAAGCTAGAAGAAAACCACTATGCTTTGCAGTCGCTTACCGAGCAATTGGAAGCCTTTAAAAGCCTGCAAAATCGAGTTTCCGAAGAGAATAAAACCCTTAAGAAAGCGAAAGCTTCTTTAGAAATGGCAAATGCATTACTCGGCAGTAACGAAAGTAATACAAAAACTAAAAATAAAATCAATACACTAATTCATCAAGTTGAAGGATGTATGATTCAACTACAAAACACAGAGTAACTTTTTTATGAGTGAATTGCTGAAAATAAAGTTAACCATTGCAGATCGTGTCTATCCTTTGTCGGTTGCACCCGACCAAGAAGAGGCTCTTAGAAAGTCTGCAAAGAAAATTGACGCAATGATCAAACAGTTGGAAAAAAGCTATGCTGTTCGAGACAAGCAAGACGTCTTGGCCATGTGTGCTTTGCAATATGCAACCCAGCTAGAACAAAAAAGTAGTACCGAAACCCAGGGGGTGACCATTGAACATCAAAAGATCAACTCGCTAAACGAGATGATTGAAAATCATATGGCGACCTTCTAATACGTTCTTTATAAATAAATAATACACTACTGCCTGTATTAGTTTAAATTTTTGATAAACTCAACGATCTTATTTTTATAAGAGGTGAGTCCATATTGTAAAAGCAAGCTGTCTTCGAACAGATCCTTGATCAGTTGGTTAGCCGCAAACCTTTTTTTACGGAGTTTATACAGACCTCTAAGCTAGTACAGGCTTTTTTTTATAAATAAATAAAATTATGACAACTACCATATACCTAATTATAGCCGGAGTCGGAGGACTTATTTTTGGTTTGATTATCATGCAAATAGCTCAAAAGAGAAATTCTCTTTCAATCATCAAAAAGAGCGAGCAACAAGCCCGACGTATCATCAAAAAATCGCACCAAGAATCGGATCGCATTAAGAAAGAGAAAATGCTGCAAGCCAAAGAGCGTTTTATCGAACTTAAATCCGATCATGAAAAAGTAATTATTCAACGAGAGAAGAAACTCATAGAAGTTGAAAACCGTGCTCGAGACAAAGAGAAAACCCTTAATAAGGAGCTGCAACGTAATAAAGATCTGAATCAAAGTTTTGAACAAAAGACTTCAAATTTAGACCAACGCATTCAAAAGTTGGATCGTAAAAGCCAAACCTTAGATGAGGCTGAAAAAAAATACCAATCCAAATTAGAGGAAGTATCTGGGCTTACAGCTGAAGATGCGAAGAAGGAATTAATCATCACTTTAGAAGACAAAGCCAAGTCAGATGCAATGTCTTTCATTCAACAGTCTATAGAAGAAGCAAAATTATCTGCTGAACAAGAAGCAAAAAAAATCATCATCAGTACCATTCAGCGGATCGGAACAGAAGAGGCAGTCGAAAACTGTGTTTCTGTTTTTAATCTAGAATCGGATGATGTTAAAGGTAGAATCATTGGAAGAGAGGGTAGGAATATCCGAGCCATTGAAGCTACTACAGGTGTAGAGATTATTGTTGATGACACACCCGAAGCAATCATCTTGTCCTGTTTTGATCCTGTAAGACGAGAGATTGCTCGTTTATCATTACACCGTTTGGTTACGGATGGGAGAATCCACCCGGCTCGTATTGAAGAGGTAGTAAACAAAACAACAAAACAAATTGAAAATGAAATTGTTGAGGTGGGAAAACGCACCGTAGTTGATCTAGGTATTCATGGTTTGAACCCTGCGTTGATAAAAATTATTGGAAGAATGAAATACCGTTCTTCTTACGGTCAGAACCTGCTACAGCATTCTCGTGAAGTGGCTAAGCTTTGTGGTGTTATGGCATCTGAATTGGGCTTGAATCCAAAACTCGCCAAAAGAGCCGGTCTGTTGCACGATATTGGTAAAGTACCTGAAGAGGAATCTGAACTACCGCACGCTATTTTAGGAATGCAATGGGCAGAAAAGTATGGCGAGAAACCAGATGTATGTAATGCAATTGGAGCGCATCATGATGAGGTAGAAATGACTTCCTTGTTATCTCCTATAGTTCAGGTCTGTGATGCGATTTCTGGAGCTCGACCCGGTGCAAGACGTCAGGTTTTGGATAGTTACATTCAACGTCTCAAGGATTTAGAAACAATTGCACTAGATTTTAGTGGAGTTAGTAAAGCCTATGCTATTCAGGCGGGAAGAGAATTACGTGTTATTGTTGAAAGCGAAAAAGTTTCGGACAATAATGCAGCTGAGTTATCCTTCCAAATTTCACAAAAAATACAAACGGATATGACCTATCCCGGTCAAGTAAAAGTTACTGTGATTCGTGAAACTAGGGCGGTTAACGTAGCGAAGTAAAAACCTTGCTTAGCCAATGAGAACATTGTAAAGCAAACCAGCTGCAACTGCTCCCATTAAGGGGGCAATAACGGGAATCCATGCATAGGACCAATTTGCATTTTTGTTTTTTCTAGGAAGCATTTGGTATACCAAGCGGGGACCAAAGTCACGTGTTGGATTGATCGCATAACCGGTAGTTCCTCCCAAACTCATTCCGATAACCCACACTAAAATTGCAACAGGTAAGGCATCTAAGGAACCAATACCAAAGTTCTGCATCTGCATTCCTTCAATTTCAATACTTGGAGAAACAATAAAGAAGATTCCAAACACAAGCATGAAGGTACCTAAGAATTCACTGAAAAAATTATTCTTATAGTTGCGGATTGCTGGTCCAGTACAAAAGGTACTGCGAACAGCGTCTTCATCTTTTGTAGCCCGATAATGATCGATATAAAGAATATAAGATACCCAGCTACCAAACATAGCACCCAACAGTTGAGCAAAAACATAGGTGGGCACTAAACTCCATGAGAATTTTCCAATTACAGCCAATCCGACCGTCACCGCTGGGTTTAGATGGGCTCCACTGAATTGACCGGTAGCGTATGCCCCTACAAAAACAGCAAACCCCCAAGCAGAAGTAATGAGCACCCAGGAAGTTTGTCCTTCGGCAATGGTGTTCTTTAAATTGACATTGGCAACTACACCAGCTCCTAAAAGAAGGAGGATTGCAGTTCCCATGAATTCGGCTATAAAAGGAGTCATCATAATATAAATTTTTGAGTATAAATTTCGTAAAACCCAAACAGTTTCCTGTATTAGATTCAATATTTCTTTTTATTTCAACTGTTGCTTGCTATTAGCCGCTTATGTTTTTAGCTTATCAAATTCCCTTGCTCATCCCACTGGGCTGTATCGTTGCGTTTTTCTTGATCAACACATTTTGTAACCCACTCAGAATCATAAGCTAAGCCGTGATCATCCAACACATCTTGTGGCACTCCATCCCAAACGTTAGGTGAGTTCCCAACATAGCCTAACTCTTCAATACCGATTGCCGAGGTAAAATACCCGGTCATAACCAAGTTTTTTACGAGGCTAAAAAATTGAATGGGTTGGGGTTGTTCAGTGGAACTCAGCTCTGGATTTGGAAAAGCAATTTCATCCAATAGAGTTTTTTGCTGTTCCTCCGTTATAGAGGTGAAAACTTTTTCGAAACGGGTATTGGATTCATGATCCAGCCCCATAATTCCACCGCGAATGGGTTCTTGAAACCCAGGATAATCTTTGGCCATAAATTCTATAAACTCAGGAACGCCTGCATCTATTATGCTTCCATTTTCATTGGGAGGTAAAATGAGATGCCCCAATTGTGTAATTGTTTCAATCTCGTGTGGCGTAAAAAACTGTTCTCCTAATAATTTTTGATCAACTGCTTGTTCCTTTGGGGTTCTCCCATATTGATGTTCCCAAACCTTTGCAGTAAGTTCTTCTTTTGAATCACTTACACAACTTTCTAGTGCAAGACCTCCTACCAGAGATCCTAAAACGAGTGACTTGATACTTTCTCTCCGATCCATGCGATTAAATATTTTGTTTTTTAAGTTCTTGAATGATGAAGTCTGAGGTTCTCCATGCTAATGCTAAAATAGTCCAGGTTGGGTTTTTGTCTGCTTGAGAAACAAAAGGTCCTGCATCGACAATGAAAACATTCTTCACATCGTGTAGTTGTTCAAATTTGTTTACAACAGAAGTTTTAGGGTCATTTCCCATGCGCGTAGTTCCGACTTCATGAATAATTCTGCCCGGATTCAGTAAACCGTGATTTTGCTCAGCAGTAGGTTTGTCTCCCAAAACAATTCCGCCCATATTATCTATAATCTCTTCAAAAGTATTGTGCATGTGACGCGCTTGATTACGCTCGAAATCACTCCAGTGATAGTTGAAACGTAAAACTGGAATTCCAAATTCGTCCACTTTTGTTGGATCAATTTCACAATAATTATCTTCCCGGGCTATGGCTTCACCACGTCCCGACATTCCCATAACGGAACCATAGAATTTTTGAATGTCTTCTCGAAGCGGATTTCCATAACCCCCAACTTTTATTCCGAGGTACTTATTCAAATCATTTACGTTAAAGCCTGTTCCATAAGAAGGCATTCCCATACCTCCCCAAACTTCAATGTGATAGCCACGAGGAAAGTCAAGTTTTTTATTATCGAGCCACCAAGGGGAGTAGATGTGCATCCCACCGACACCATCTTCGTTATATCGTTTACGGTTCATCATACTCGGCATAAAAGCCATCCGGTCGGTTCCGGTAGAATCATGCAGGTATTTTCCCACCATATTGCTGTTGTTTCCAAGGCCGTTTGGGTGTTGTTTACTTTTTGAATTGAGTAAGATACGGGCCGAACTACAGGCCGACGCAGCAAGAATTACTACTTTTCCAAAAATCTTATTTTCGGTCCGATCTTTTTTGTTGATGTAGGAGACACCCGTTGCTTTTCCTTCGTCGTTAACCAAAACTTCCCGTACCATACTGTCTACGTATAAGTCAACTTGATCTCCGGATTTTTGAGCAGGAAAAATCAAGCAAGATCCTGAAGAAAAGTCAGCGTAAACTGAACACGAACGATTGCATTGATTGCAATAGAAGCAAACCCCTCGATCGTTATTGATCCGTTTGGTTAGAATCGAGAGTCTAGACGGAATTACTTTTACATTCGATTTCTTTGCTCCTTTGATATAATACAACTCATGTAAGCGTGGCTTTGGAGCAGGCAAAAAGAAACCATCGGGTTCGTTGGGCAAGTTTTCCTTACTACCAAAAACACCAATGAGTTTGTCTACTTTATCGTAATACGGCTTTATGTCATCGTATCCAATGGGCCAGTTTTCTCCCAATCCATCCCGATCTTTACCTTTGAAATCGCGAGGGCCAAAGCGTAACGAAATTCGCCCCCAGTGGTTGGTTCGTCCACCGAGCATTCGGGAACGATACCAGTCGAATTGACTATCTCCTACTTGGGTATAGGGCTCTCCATCCAGCTCCCAACCGCCATAAGCCATATCAAACTCTCCAAAAACTCGTTGGGTGTTGGCACCTCTTCGTGGCGATTCATGGGGCCATTTGAGTTGGGTTTGTTGTTCTGGATTAGCAGGGTCAAAATAAGGGCCTGCTTCTACAACGGCTACTTTTAGACCAGAATCGGCAAGAACTTTAGTCGCCATACCACCGCCAGCTCCAGAGCCAACAATAACGACATCGTACTTTTTTGTGGATTCAATGATTTGCATAGGTTGATTTAGATTTAAGAGTGTATGTATTTCTTTACTTCAAAATTTTCATTTTTTCCATTTGCATAATGCATATACGTAAAGCCTTTGTGGATACAACTAGAGCCCACACGACCTTGTTTGTCTAGTGCGATATAGGCAACTTGAAAATCAATGGTATCGCCTTGTTTTTCAATAATTCGTTGTATGGCCTCGTCACAGGCTTCTTGAGGTGAATGCCCTTGGCGCATGAGTTCAACGATTAAAAAACTTCCAACAGTTTTTACAACTTCTTCCCCCATACCCGTTGCTACAGCTCCACCAACAGTGTTGTCGATAAATAGACCGGAGCCTATTATAGGAGAATCGCCCACACGGCCTTCCATTTTGTAGGCCAAGCCGCTTGTACTGCAAGCACCTCCAATATTTCCGTTCTTATCCATACAAAGGGTTCCAATGGTATCGTGGTTTTCTATGTTTATGATGGGCTTATAGCGAGACTCTTTGGTCCATTCTTTCCAAGCCTTTTTAGATTCAGCGGTTAACAATTCGGTGGGTTTATATCCCAGCGACTTTGCATAAGATTCGGCTCCTTTTCCAGCCAGCATTACGTGAGGAATTTTTTCCATTACATCCCGGGCTAAGGCAGCTACATGAATAAAATTTTCAACAGCAACGACAGAGCCACAATTTCCGTTATGATCCATAACAGAAGCATCGAGGGTGACAGTTCCTTCTCGATCGGGTGCACCACCGAGGCCTACGGTTGTGTTTTGGGCATTCAATTCTTCAACTTCTGCGGCTTTAATGGCAGCTGTTAAGGGATCAGAACCAGATTCAAGCGCTTTTGCTGCTGCGGCATTAGCAGTTGTAAAATTCCATGTGCATATCGAAATGGGACCTTTTGGAGGAATATTAATTGTATTAGTTGGCCTAACCTCATGTGCGGAAAGAACTTTAGGTGCAAGTAGTGCAGCAACACTTCCGATTAATGTTTTCCCTATAAAATTCCTTCTTCTCATGCCTAATTTTTACTCAATGTATAAATTTTATTGAATATTCCCCTATTATTTAGCCTTCGACTTATTCAATCTTTATAATATAGACCTTAAATTAGTGCTTTAAATAAATTTATGAAAATTGAAGTTTGTGTTGCCAGTCTTGAAGCTGCAAAAAGAGCAGAACAACTAAAGGCAGATCGTGTGGAATTGTGCTCTGAAATGGGCGTAGGAGGTGTAACTCCCTCCATCGGATTAGTTGAACAATTAGTCGAAGAAATTCGTATTCCGATTCATGTTTTAGTGCGACCACGTAGTGGAGATTTCAACTATTCGTCTAGTGAATATTCTCTTATACTTAAAGATATGGAGCGCTTAATAGACTTGAATGTTGCTGGAATTGTAGTTGGTGCAACCACGCCTTCAGGGGCTTTGGCATTGCCCCAATTAAAAGAAATGTTGGCTTTGGCAGGATCGGTTCCACTTACTTTTCATCGAGCCTTTGATGTGGTCGAAAAACCTTTGTTTGCCTTAGAACAATTAATTGATTTAGGATTCGCTGCTCTGCTTACTGGTGGTCAATGCGAACGTGCTTCGGATGGCTTTTCTTTATTGAAACAAATGAATTCCTTAGCAGCTGGTGCAATTGACATTCTTCCTGGGGGAGGTGTACATGCATCCAATTGTCAAATGTTTGTTGATGAGCAATTCAACTGGTTGCATTTATCGGCAAAAAAAGAACTTCCTTTGGAAATCCAAACCGATAAAAACCTCTCGTTTTTAGAACAACCTCAGTACGAGTTGGATGAAGAGCGATTAAAAGCGGTTGTTGCCCTTTGCAAATAAGGACTAGGATTTACTTTTTATTTTTTCAGACTCCTCTTTGTATGTAAAAAACATATTGGCCCAGATTATTTTTGATAATGCGTTGATATAGGGTTCCAAAAATACCAATACGACGCATATTGCAAAGAAAGTTTTAAGGAAAGAAAAGTTAGTTGAAATCCAGTATGTAGTAGCAGCGGTTGCAATCATAAGCCCCACGCCAATACCATAAGCTACATACATGGATCCAAAGTAAAAACTTGGTTCCATACTGTATTGTAAACCACAACTAGCGCATTGCTTTCTTACCTTGGTGAACATTGAAAAATTATAAGGTGATTTTTCAAGAAATTTTCCTTTGTGACACTGGGGACATCGAATGCATAAAATGCTATTGAATTTACTTCCTTTAGAAAAAATCATTTTGCAAGGTTTTTACAAATGTAAAGGGAATCTTTATCATTTAATTAAGAAAGTATCCTACAATATTTTTTATCTTAGTTGATTAATTTAAACGTGTACCATGACACTTGAGGATTTTAAACTAAAAACACCAAATCAACATAAAGAAGCCCTTCAACAAGCGATTAAAAACCCAGAAACTTTTTGGGCTGAGATCGCCAATACATTTGAGTGGATAAGCCCATTTGAAAAAGTACTGCAATACAATTGGAATGATACACCCTCGACCGAATGGTTTGCTGGCGGAAAACTCAATATAACAGAAAACTGTTTGGATCGGCATGTTGCCACACAACCCGATAAACTCGCTCTAATCTGGGAGCCAAATGAGCCCCACGACACTTCAGTTAAATTAACCTACAAAGAGCTTTTAGAAGCAGTTTGTATGTTTGCCAATGGGTTGAAAAATCAAGGTGTTTCAAAAGGTGATCGGGTTTGTATTTACCTTCCAATGGTTCCAGAACTTACTATTGCTGTCCTTGCCTGTGCTCGTATTGGTGCCATTCATTCCGTAGTCTTTGCAGGCTTTTCTGCTTCGGCTCTTGCCGCTCGAATTCAAGATTCAGAATGTAGTATGCTCATTACTGCAGATGGTGCCTTTAGAGGGAATAAAACAATTTCACTGAAAGACATTGCAGATGACGCTTTAAAGACTTGTAATTCCGTTAAGAAAACCGTTGTATTACAACGCACATTTGAACCTGTTTCATGGAATAATAAACTGGATGTTTGGTGGCATGATTTTATCGAAGGCTTGTCGTCAACTTGTAGACCAGAAGTAATGGATGCAGAAGACGTACTCTTTATTTTATATACTTCAGGGTCAACCGGAAAACCCAAAGGGATGGTGCATACCTGTGGAGGGTATATGGTGTATACCGCTTATAGTTTTATGAATGTATTTCAGTATGAACCGGATGATGTTTATTGGTGTACGGCAGATATCGGCTGGATAACAGGTCATAGTTATATGGTTTATGGTCCTCTTGCCGTTGGGGCTACCTCAGTTCACTTTGAAGGAGTTCCCTCTTATCCCAATTGGAATAGATTTTGGGAGATTTGTGAGAAGTATAAGGTCAATCAATTTTATACTGCACCTACTGCAATTCGAGCTTTGGCGAAACACCCAACGACGCATGTTACCAAGCACGACCTAAGTGCATTAAAAGTTCTTGGATCTGTGGGCGAACCTATAAACGAGGAGGCTTGGAATTGGTATGATACTCATGTAGGTAAAAACCAAGTTCCTATTGTTGATACCTGGTGGCAAACCGAGACGGGGGGAATTTTAATATCGAGTCTTGCTGGTGTTACACCTCAAAAACCTACCTATGCAACCCTTCCTTTACCCGGAATTCAAACAGCTTTGGTGGATGATAAAGGAAAACCTTTAATGGATAAGGAAGCGGAAGGAATTTTAACGGTTAACTTCCCTTGGCCTTCTATCGCTCGAACCATTTGGGGAGATCACAAACGATATCAAGAGGTATATTTTTCTGCTTTTCCCGGCCGCTATTTCCCTGGGGATGGTGCTTCGCGTGATGCAGAAGGGAATTATAGAATTACAGGGAGAGTAGACGATGTGGTTATTGTTTCGGGGCATAACCTTGGAACTGCGCCGATAGAAAACAGTATCAATGAGCATCCAGATGTTGTTGAGAGTGCAGTAGTTGGATACCCTCATGATATTAAAGGGAATGCGCTCATGGCATACGTCATCCTCTACAATACAACAGAGGACGCGGAGCGATTGATTAAGGAAATTCGAGACCTAATTTCCAATACTATTGGTCCAATTGCCAAGCCCGATCGGGTTCTAATTGTGAGTGGATTACCCAAAACAAGAAGCGGAAAAATTATGCGCCGCATACTTAGAAAATTAGCTTCCAATGAAATGGATCAACTCGGGGATATTTCTACCCTCTTGAATCCCGAAATAGTTGATGAAATAATAAAAGAGTTATCTTAATTATTGAAAAATTATAACTAAAGCGCCTACAGCGGTAAAGAGTAAAATCAGCTTTCTATAGGCGTTTTCTTTTATTTCCCTAACCAGTTTAACCCCTACATAAAGACCTAGTGCTACAAATGGAGCGAGGAGTAGGCTTATTTTAAGCGATTCCAATTGAACTGTTTCCCAAACAAAAACATGAAAGGGAAGTTTGAATACATTGATAATAAAATACAACCAGGCAGCCGTTCCAATAAACGCATTCTTGGGTAGTTTTTGAGCCAGAAAATAAAGATTGGTAAATGCACCGGCTAAATTCCCTACCATGGTTGTAAAACCAGCTGTCATTCCTAACGCGCCAGCAAAGCTCCAATGCGTTGGCACAGTTTTATTCTTTTTACGATCCCAAGCATACATAAGAATCACAGATAATAAAATAATAACAGCCATTCCTAAACGGAAGTTGTCTTCATTGATGTTATAGCCATAAAAAACTCCAATAAGGACCCCGAGAATCATCCAGGGAATCATTTTTAGAATATACTTCCATTGGCAGAATCTATTGTAATATACGATCGCAAAAACATCTCCCATAAGCAGTAAGGGCATTAGTATCCCGGTTGATGCCCTTGCGCCATAAACCATAACTAGGGAAGTAACAATCAAGACTGCAATACCTTTGATTCCTGATTTTGAGATACCCAGAAGGAAAGCGGCTAGAGCTGCGAGGTAAAAAGTTGGATGCAATACGATTTCTAAAAAGCTAGTGGTTTCGATGGAAATAAATTTCTACAAAAATAAGATATATTAATGATTATGCCTTTTATTTTGTGATATATACAAAGGCTATCCCAAGGTGTTTTGTTAATTTTTAGCGATCTTTGCATAAACTTTTTTTTGAAAAATTTATCAGAAGCGATTCGTTTTATGTTGCTGAGTACACTGTCCTTCGCACTGATGAACGCGCTCATTAAAGAGCTTAATTATTACTCTCCATTTCAGTTAGTTTTTTTCCGATCCATCGGATCGCTTGTTTTTACAACCCTCTTTTTAAAACTCAATAAGATTTCATTTCGTGGAAAGAAAATGTCTTTACTGCTCTTTCGAGGAATTGCTGGGGTAATTTCAATGGTTTTGTTTTTTAGCTCAGTACAGTATATTACGGTAGGGTCTGCTGTGACTTTGCGCTATGTTGCTCCTTTATTTGCAGCGATACTGGCGGTTGTCTTTTTGAAAGAAAAAATTCTTCCGTTGCAATGGTTTTTCTTTTTGATTGCTTTTATTGGGGTCGTATTGATTAAAGATTTCGACTCTTCAGGGTCGACTGTTGGAGTTGCAATGGCAATCGGAGCTGCATTTTTTAGCTCAATTGTTTATATTTTAATCAGTAAAATCGGGCATCAAGACCATCCTGTAATTGTTGTGCACTATTTTATGGCAATTTCAACTCTGGTAGGGGGTATCGGAACCCTTTTTTATTGGACAGCTCCTTTGAGTCTGACGCATTGGTTGTTGTTTTTTTTACTGGGTATCTTTGGCTATTACGGACAATTGTTTATGACCAAAGCGTTCCAGTTTGGTCAAGCCTATATGGTAGCTCCATTCAAATATGTTGAGGTTATTGTTACACTTTCATTAGGTGTCTTTTATTTTGAAGAAGTGTATACTTTTTGGAGTTTGTTGGGTACAGCCCTAGTAATTGTTAGCCTTACTTTGAACGTAATTTACAAAAGCAGAAAGGGTTAGCCCCCCAAGTTTTTAACCCTTTGATTTATTTTTCCTATCTTCATCATCCCAACCTAATTCTTTTTTCTAATGCATGATTTAAAGTATTTATTTGCTTACAGCATTCCGTTTTCCGCTTTTTTATCAGTCTATTTCTTAGGCTACTTTTCATTTGGAGCTGTTTTTTATGCCTTTGTGATCATTCCTCTTTTAGAATCGATCATTAAAACTCCTGGGAAAATATATTCTGAAGAAGAAAAATCCACTAGCTTATCGAATATTCTTTTTGATCTTATGCTTTATGGCAATCTCCCAATCGTTTTTGGAATTTTAGGCTATGGTTTTTACGTCATTTCTTTGGGAGGTTTATCGACTATGGAAACTATTGGTGTCGTGCTTTCTTTGGGTATTTTACTGGCTACCAACGCCATTAATGTTGCCCATGAATTGGGACATCGAAAAACACGAATGGAGCAAATGATGTCTAAAGCACTGTTGCTACCATGTTTGTACATGCACTTTTATTTAGAACATAATTTTGGACACCATAAGAATGTATCAACTCCAGAAGATCCAGCCACTTCGAAGTACAACCAATCCTTATATCAGTTTTGGGTCACTTCGGTGCTCAAGCAATATCGAAATGCATGGGTGATTCAAATGAGTATGTTGAAGAAGGAAAACCGTTCCTTCTTTTCGGTTAAAAATCAAATGCTCTTTTATCTATTCTTTCAGGGCTTATACCTTACTTCCCTCTTTTATTTTTTTGGAAGTTTTGGTCTTGCAATAGGACTCATCGTTGGGATTATTTCCTTTTTATTTCTTGAAACGATTAATTATATAGAACACTATGGTTTGCTAAGAGAAAAGACCAAATCGGGTCGTTATGAACGTGTACAGACTAAACATTCCTGGAACTCCAATCACCTAATCGGGCGTATTGTTTTATATGAACTTACCCGTCACAGCGATCATCATTTTATAGCTTCAAAAAAGTACCAGGTATTGGAGCATAAGGACGAGAGTCCACAACTTCCTTTTGGATATCCAAGCTGTATAATGCTCGCAATGCTTCCGCCTCTTTGGTTTCATTTAATGAATCCACGGGTGCCAAAAGAGATGATTGCTGCAGCTTAGGCGTTTTTTATTTACCTAATCTAATCTTACAATTCCCCTCTACAAGGACGTAAAGTTTCCTTTTTTATTGAAAAAATTCCTTGGTTTTATGATGTTCATTTCGCTAATTGCAATACATTTGGTTTAACAAACGACACCAAATCTTTTGGTTAAACATCTGAATAAATGGCTTCTAAAAGTAAAGTATTCCCTCCTTCTTTATCTTCTTTAGGAATTAATAACAGTTCTATTTTCTATCAACTTTCGGCAGATGCATTGCAAGAAATTACCCTACAATCCAAACAGGGAGTAGAGACTTCCTCAGGAGCCCTAGCAGTTAGTACGGGTGAATTTACGGGACGCTCTCCTATGGATCGTTATCTTGTCAAAGATGCAATAACAAAGGATAAGGTTTGGTGGGGAGCAGTAAACATCCCTTTTTCGCCCCAAGATTTTGATCGTTTATACGATCGCGTTATTTCATATTTAAATAAAAAAGACTTGTACGTCCGGGATTGTTTTGCCTGTGCAGAACCAGCGCATCAGATGCAGTTGCGGGTGATTAATGAATATCCTTGGTCGAATATGTTTGCATACAATATGTTTATTCGTCCAAGCGATGATGAACTCAAAGGCTTTGATCCAGAATGGACAGTAATCAATGCTCCTGGATTCAGAGCAGATCCCGATCGAGACGCAACCCGACAGCATAATTTTTCAATTCTCAATTTCACAAAAAAAATAGCACTCATTGGAGGTACTGGATACACAGGAGAAATAAAAAAAGGAATTTTTTCTGCTTTAAACTTTATTTTACCAGTATATAAAAACACCTTACCCATGCACTGTTCCGCTAATGTGGATGACAAAGGAGAAACCGCCATCTTTTTTGGTTTGTCTGGAACTGGTAAAACAACCTTATCGACAGACCCCAAACGAAAGCTGATTGGTGATGACGAACATGGATGGGATAGCAAGGATTCTATTTTTAATTTTGAAGGGGGATGCTATGCCAAAGTAATTAATCTGAGTGGAGAAGATGAGCCGGAGATATTCAATGCAATTAAAAAAGGTGCGCTCCTAGAGAATGTTATTGCTGACGATAAGGGGAATGTTGACTATAAAGACGATTCCATTACACAGAATACCCGAGTGAGTTACCCAATCGATCATATAGAAAACATCAAAACTCCTTCGGTTGCTTCCAACCCTAAAAATATTTTTTTCTTAACTGCTGATGCCTTTGGGGTATTGCCTCCAATATCTAAATTAACTGCCAATCAAGCTGCCTATCATTTTATTTCAGGCTATACCGCAAAAGTTGCCGGTACTGAGGCAGGAGTAGTAGAACCCACTCCATCCTTTTCTGCCTGCTTTGGAGCTCCTTTTATGCCCCTGCACCCATCTGTTTACGCAGAACTGCTTATTGAGAAAATGAAAGCCGCAGAGGTTAATGTTTGGTTAGTCAACACTGGGTGGACTGGAGGCTCATATGGCGTAGGAACTCGAATGAAATTAAAATATACTCGGGCAATGATCAATGCTGCCCTCGATGGTTCTTTAGGGAGTTACACCTACGACGACTATCATATACACTCTGTTTTTGGGGTAGCCCAACCCCGACACTGTCCGGGCGTTCCGACTGAAATTTTGAGTCCACGTTCGACTTGGAATGATGATGAAAAATACTATAAAACAGCATTCAAATTGTCCAATGCCTTTCGAGAGAACTTCAAGAAATTTGAAGGATATGCCAGTGAAGAAATTCGTAGAGGTGGGCCCCAACGATACGCTTATTGATTGGAGTTGATTGCTTGAAAACTAATGCTAAACCAGATTTTAGCACCTCCAACTCCTTTTTCACTAAAATTTACAGCAAGATTTCCGTATCAATATGCTTTACATTCACATTAGAAAATTCTATTTCATTTGCTTATGTCTTAAGCAAATTTTAGTAAGTTCGTAGCAGATAATGCTTAACTTAGTTGGCTGAAAAAAGAGACCAAATTTCAGTTATTATAATTTTAAAATTGATAAAAAAACACAACGAATGTCACAAACTATAGAACATGTAAAATGCTTGATTATTGGTTCTGGACCTGCCGGATATACTGCAGCAATTTATGCCGCCCGTGCCAATATGTTTCCCGTATTATATCAAGGCACACAACCCGGTGGTCAATTGACTACCACCAATGAGGTTGAAAACTTCCCAGGCTATCCCAACGGAATTACGGGGCCTGCGATGATGATCGAATTGCAAGAACAAGCACAACGTTTTGGAACGGATGTTCGTGATGGATGGGTAACCAAAGTTGACTTTTCTGATGAGGTCCATAAAGTATGGGTCAACGAAACGAACGAAATTCATGCTGATACAATTATTATTTCAACAGGTGCTTCTGCCAAATATCTTGGCCTCGACTCTGAACAAAAATATTTAAAATTGGGTGGTGGCGTTTCTGCCTGTGCAGTTTGTGACGGATTTTTCTATCGTAACCAAGAAGTAGTTCTTGTTGGCGCTGGTGATTCTGCTTGTGAAGAAGCACATTACCTTTCTAAGTTGTGTACCAAAGTAACCATGCTTGTTCGCCGTGATGAGTTTAGAGCTTCTAAAATTATGGTGAAGCGGGTTCAGAATACAGAAAACATTGAAATCCTTTTCAACACCGAAACCGAAGAAGTTCTTGGGGATGGACAGGTAGTAACTGGAGTTCGCGCAAAAAACAATAAAACACAAGAAGTTATTGAAATTCCAGCAACTGGATTTTTTGTTGCTATTGGACATGAACCCAACACAAAAATATTTTCAGACTATTTAAAATTAGACGAAACCGGTTATATCGTCAATACAGCTGGGAGTTCAAAAACGAACGTGCAGGGTGTTTTTGTGTCTGGTGATGCTGCCGACCATGTATACCGACAAGCGATTACTGCTGCTGGGACAGGCTGTATGGCTGCTCTTGACGCTGAACGTTATTTAGCTGCAAAAGAATAAACTAAAGGTATTTACCTGAGAAATAGAGTAGGGGCGATTTTTTGTCGTTCCTACCTAGTTTTTCTACACTACACAAAGCCATGTGATGATCTCCTGTTGGAATGATTTGTATGGCTTTTGCTATATACCAAGCTAAGGGATCTTGAATCAAAGGAAAACCCTCCGATTCGTCAAAAACAATTGGATGTTCTGGATCGGGATAACCTGCAAAATGGTTGCTGCCTTTTTGTTGATCTGAGCTCAGAATACTGATTCCGAAAGTTGCACCCGTCTGTAAGCGCTTGACAAAGGTTGCGTTATTGTCGACAAAAAAAGAAACCAAGGGCGGATCGAATGATACAGATACAAAAGAACTAGCAGTCATTCCAACGATGGAGCCATCCGCCTCTTTTGATGTAATTATGGTTACACCAGTGGCAAAACCTCCGGCTGCTTTTTTCAAATCTTCTGTAGTAATCTCTTTTTTCATGTGCACAGGCTCTTTTCTTATTGATGCAAAGGTACTTCAATAAAAGTTGAATGTTATGGAAATTTGAATAGAGTAGTAAAAGGAGTTTGTTTTAAAAATAACAAGAACAACTGCGACTTTAAAAATGTGTAGGGGAGTGTGTTAAAATTGTTGCAAAAAAAAACACCTAAATTAATAGATGTTTTTTGTAGCGAGAGGGGGGCACGATCCCCCGACCTCCGGGTTATGAATCCGACGCTCTAACCAGCTGAGCTACCTCGCCAAATAGGAGGTTGCAAATATAAAAAATAGAATTCAATAGCCTTAACATTTATCTTTAAAAAACTCTTTTTTTTTGATCTAAGGTGTTACATTTTTCAATATATTGGCAGTAAATAAATTTTTAATGACAACTAAAACAGCTTTCTCTATAGAATATGATTTTCAAGCATCACCACAACTGTTGTTTCAGTATCTATCAACTCCCTCAGGCTTATCTGAATGGTTTGCTGATAATGTGAATTCTAGAGGTGAAGACTACACCTTTATTTGGGATGATACAGAAGAATATGCAAAACTCATTCAGAAAAAAAATAATGAAAGAGTTCGCTTTCGATGGATCAACGATGAGGAAGATCAAGATGACTGTTATTTTGAACTGAAAATAGTGGTAGACGAAATCACTAAAGACGTTTCTCTCTATGTTTCTGACTTCGCTGATGAAGATGAATTGGAGGAAGCAAAAATGCTTTGGAATAATTTAGTTTCTAGTTTGAAACAAGTTCTTGGTTCAGCTTAAATTCTATGATTGTACTTAATGGTAGTGCTTATACTGACCTGAATTCTGCTCCTGTAAATGATTTACAGGCCATTTTGCAGGCTGCCAATCCTTTTCAAGAATCCGTTCGTGTTGAAGCGGGTAAAATTATTTTTTGGGAAGCACATTATTTTAGAATGATGGCTTCGATGCGTATTCTTCGCATGGGGATTCCCATGACCTACACCATGGAATATTTAGAAGAACAAGTTTTGTTACTTCTGAATGCAAATGATCTGCTGGAAAAAGCTGCTCAAATTCATTTTTCCTTTTTTTCTACAGCTTCTATAACACGATCCCATCCCATCGTACCCTCATCTTTTCTATTACATGCTGAAGCGTGTGATACAATATTAGGAGTACAAACTTCAGATCGCAGTATTGACTTGTATAAAGACCATTGGGTCGTCAAGGGGTTGTATGGAAACTTGGAGCAGTCAAATGATCGTTTGCGCAAGCTTGCTTATGTATATGCCTTTGAAAACGACTTTGAAGACTGTGTGCTTCTAAACGAAGACAAACAAATAACAGAAACGATTAGGGGTGCTATCTTTGTTGTCAAAGGAGATCAGATAAAAACACCTCCTTTAACAAGCGGATGTCGTTCTTCTGTTTATCGTCAGGTAGTAATTGATTTGTTGGTGAAGCAAGAAACCATTGAATTGGTTGAAGATGTTGTTTCTCCTTTTGAACTCCAAAAAGCTGATGAGCTCTTTGTTGTCAGTTTATCTCATGGAATTCAATCCGTAAAACAATACCGTAAAAAAGTATTTGTTTCAATTAAAGCAGAGCGGGTATTTTCAAAGTTTATCACAGGATACCGACTCAGTTAATTGTGACTCGGATTTTCCGGAGCATTTCCCCAGATTAAATAGGCTCCTCCTAAGGAACGAATTTGCTTTCTCCAAAAGGATTCAGAGTTTATGTTGATTACCTTGTTCCCGATACAATTTTCTTGAATGATCCAAGAATTTAGCTCTATTTCATTTTGAAGTTGATTTTCTCCCCAACCCGAGTATCCTAAGAAAAAACGAATATTCTCTTCCCCAATGGATTCGTTATTGAGCAACTCGATTACTTTTTCAAAGTCACCTCCCCAGTACAATTCCTCATTAATTTTGATACTGCCAGTTATTAATTCTGGACTGTTGTGAATAAAATATAGGTTATCGGGTTCCACTGGGCCTCCGTAGTGTATCTCAATGGAACTCTTGATCTCCGGTAGAATATCTTGTAAAATAAAGTCAAAAGGCTTGTTTAGAATAAATCCTAGTGAAGCAGTTTTTTTATGGTTGACTAATAGGATAACGGCACGGTGGAAATTTATATCCCCAATAATAGAAGGTTCTGCAACTAATAATGTTCCTTGATGAATTTCCATGATAACATGAATTTAATAATTTTTTTGAGCAATAGCAGCGTTTAAAACAAAAAAAAATCTCCCGAAGGAGATTTTTATATTGGGTATTGAAAATGAAACTTAGTTTACAGCTCCAGATAATTCAGCACCAGCTTTAAATTTCACAACATTTTTAGCTGCAATTTTGATTGTAGCTCCTGTTTGTGGGTTTCTTCCGTCACGAGCTGCTCTTGCAGATACAGACCAAGATCCAAATCCTACTAAAGATACACGTCCACCACCTTTAAGGCTACCTTGGATGTTTCCAAGAAAAGATTCAAGTGCTTTTTTTGCTGCTGCTTTAGAGATACCAGCGTCAGCCGCCATTCCGTCGATTAATTCTGTTTTGTTCATAGTGTGAATATTAAATTAAAAAATATGTATACTAACAAATATATAGGGTTTACGGTAAGTCCCAAGGAAAACCCCTAAAAAAACAGGATTTTGTTAATAAATACCCTTGTTTTGTTAATAATGCTAGGCTTTATAAGACCTCAGCTCCATTTTTAAAGGTAAATCCATTCAAAAGTGCCTGTGCTTGCATCCTTTTTTTATTGGGTAATTGCAATTCTTCTAGGTTGAGCATGCCTTCTTTATGGGCGATCTTAATTTTTTTATCAGCAACAACAATTTTCCCAACCTCAAAACGGTGTTTTTCAAAGCTTGGTGTTGCTTTGAAAATTTTCACTTTTAAAACGGATGCTCCGTTTTGAATTTCAAGCCACGCAACTGGATATGGATTTAAACCTCGAACCAAGCCATCGATATACTTCAACGGTTGCTTCCAGTCAATTTTTGTATTTTCTTTGGTCAATTTGGGGGCTTCCTTTTCGTCTCCAGTAAGTGTTTGTGGTTTTGGAGTCGGATTGGTTGCGATATAGTCTAGTGTTTTTAAGATCAAGTTTGCTCCGAGTGGAGCAAGTTTATCGTGCAAGCTTCCAACAGTTTCTGAGGGTTCAATTGCTAATGCTTCTTTTAGAAGGATAGCACCTGTATCAATTTTATCATCAATATAGAATGTCGTTGCTCCCGTGGTTATTTCATTGTTGATGATCGCCCAATTGATGGGTGCCGCCCCACGGTAATTAGGAAGGAGGGAGGCGTGTAAGTTAAAAGTACCCTTTGGCGGAATGCTCCAGACTGATTTTGGCAACATTCTAAAGGCAACAATGATGAATACGTCGGCATTTAATAGTTCTAGCTCTTTAGTGAATGCAGGGTCTTTTAGGTTTTCTGGTTGAAGTAAGGTGAGTTTTTCTGCAACAGCGTATTCTTTTACAGCTGACTGACGGAGTTGTTTCCCTCTTCCAGCAGGCTTATCAGCACTGGTTACCACAGCAGCGACATCGTGCTCAGATTGATTTAATGCCTGCAGGGCATAAACAGCAAATTGGGGAGTCCCCATAAAGACTATTCTCATACTATATGTTCAGCTTTAATTTATTGGTGTCTGTTAAAAGAAGTTCTTTCGTACTCAATTGCATTCGAATTGATTCTCCTATTTCAAAGGTAGTGTAATCTGCAATGGATTGATCCAATTCTTTTAAGCTCCTTGCTCCATTTTGGAGTTCTGCCGCAATGCGATTTTTAATTTCAATTTGAACAGTTTTCACTTGTTTCTTTGGAAGGCATTCTAAAGCATTGCACCGGCCACAGTTTTCAGTTGTATGTTCTCCAAAATACGTAAGAATTTGTTTTTGTTTACAGGTTTCAGTCGAAAAAGCAAAGCTAATCATCGCTTCAATTTTTTCTTTCTTTACCTGATGGTGCTGCTCCAGTCGTTTTAGAAGAGGTGCAAGCGTGTATTGATCTTCTCGGGGGACCAGCCACTGAATTTGAATGTCTGTTTGCGCATAATCTAAAACTAGATTTCCTTCTTTATGCCATTGTTCAAGGGCATGAATTACAGTTTTAAAAGACACTTGGTTTATGCGGACAATGCGCTCAAGATCGAGTTCGAAAGAGGAAGTATACACATCATGATGATTGCGTATAATGCCTTGAATGACTTTTGACGTTTCCGATTGATCTTTAAGTGACTCAAGAATTTGATTTTGGTTCAATAAAAATTTGACGGTTGCTCGTTGTTTGTTGTATTGAATGAGATTACAAACACCTTCTTGTTCTAGGTAAGATAAAGTTGCAAGTGCTTTTTTGGGATTTAAATTATAGGTTTTGCAAAAGGCACTCAAAGAAAGATTATTAATCAGTTCGTTGCCTTCTCCATAGGCTATGTTGAGATAATTGCAAAGGTTTTTATAGCACAGGCGAATGAACTCCTTATCGGGAAGAGTACCTAAAAACTGATCTCGAATTCTGTTCTTGTCATTTTGTTGTAACAAAAGAAAAGTTTTTGCGGGAGCTCCATTTCTCCCAGCGCGACCAACTTCTTGAAAATAATTCTCTATGCTCGAAGGGAGGTTTAAATGAATTACAGTAGCAACTTCACTTTTATCTACACCCATGCCAAAGGCATTGGTCGCTACCATGATTTTAGTTTTTTCGTTCAGCCAATCATGGAGCAGTTCTTTGCGTTCACTTGCGGTTCTCCCGCCGTGAAAATAGGCACTTGACAGCTCGTTGTGTTGCAGTATTTTGGCAATCTGTTCGGTCATTTTTCTACTGCCACAATACACAATTCCTGATTTGTTATTTCCAGACAGTAGCTTGATCAGAGTTCCAAACTTATCTTCGGTAAAAAGGGTATTGATGCTGATGTTCGATCGAACAAAAGATTCCTGAAAAAGGCAGGTTTTTTCGAGCTCAAGGCTAGAAACTATATCTTCTAAGACTTTTGGAGTTGCCGTCGCTGTTACTGCCAAAATCGGTATTTCGGGAAGCAATTTCCGGAGGTTTTTTATTTGCTTGAAGGCCGGCCTAAAATCGTTTCCCCATTCCGAAATACAATGTGCTTCGTCAACAGCAATTCTATTGATTTTTAAATCTTTAATTCTGAGTTTAAATTCAGTAGACAATGCTTTTTCGGGCGAGCAATAGAGTAGCTTAAAGTTGCCATACAAACAATTGTCTAATTGGATACCCAATGCTTGTGTATTGGTCAGCATCATACTTTTAATGCCCTTAACATTCATCTGCTCTACTTGATCTTGCATCAATGCAATTAAGGGGGAAATGACCAAAGTACAGCCTGCAGTCATCAACGCTGGAAGTTGATAGCAAACAGATTTTCCACCTCCTGTTGGTAACAGTGCAACGGTGTCCTTATTTTCTAGGACACGACCGATAATAGCCTCTTGTTTTGATCGGAAGCTGTCGTATCCCCAGTATTTTTTGAGGTATGCCTTTGGACTATCCATTCTTGATGTGTTTTAAGATCAAATCCAGCCGGGCTAGAGGCGTTGTAAAGGGAAGGGATATGGTTTTTAGTCCACTTTTGTTATAGGTGTCAGTAAGGCTCTTATGTACTTTCAGTGCTTCTTCGAAAGACTCCATTCTATCTTCGTCTTGACGATAAATTTCTTTTACAGGTTTTATTAGAAAAACAAGGTCATAGGCAAAGTCATTCAGTTGTTTTTCCCAAGTGGGAATGGGGTCTTTTACGTAATTTAAATAGCCAACAACATCATGAACCGCCCGATCGAAGAAAACGCAGTCCGTTGTTAATGCTGTTGCTTGTTGAAATTGCTTTTGACGTCCCTTCCATAAATAGTTACTAAACGCATGTGGATCGGTTTTAAAGTAGTTGTCAATCCCCTGTTCTTTACCCAGTTGAATAAAGTCTCTTGAAATTTCTCCAAAACAAATGTACCCCCTTTCTTTGAGCAAATTAATCAGGGTTGTCTTTCCACTTCCGGGTCCGCCACTGATTACAATTTTATATGGAGTTTTTGATCCGATGATATATGGGTTTGTCTATTTGAACTATATTTGTGTAAAAATAGCGGTCTTAATGATTCCTAAAGAAAATCCAGAAGAATTTTATTCACGTTTTCACGAACAATTAACAGATTCACAAGAATGGCCTGGTCATTTTTTGTTTAAATTCATCGTCAGAGGAGACCAACAGAAGTTAGAAAAATTAAAGCAAATATTTGAGGGCAAGCAAGCTAAGCTCAAACTTAAAAATTCGAGTAAGAATACTTTTGTTAGTGTTACCTTTCTTGCTGAAATGGAAAACCCTACCGAAGTAATAAACATCTACCGAGCTACGAGTACAATCGAAGGTATTATTACACTATAAACAAACAAAAATTTCAGTAATTCTTTAAAATACATTATTTTGCAAGGAATTACCCAACAATCCATCAAAACACTTCATGGAAGCACTACAATATAACTCAGAACGCAAGCCTTTAATTATTCCCGAATATGGAAGACATCTTCATATTATGGTAGATCAAATGTTAGCAACCGAAGATCGAGAAGAACGAAACAAAAAAGCCAAAGCCATTATTGGGGTGATGGGAAATTTGAATCCACATCTTCGAGATATACCCGATTTTCAACATAAATTATGGGATCAGCTGTTCATCATGTCCGATTTCAATTTGGATGTAGATTGTCCTTACGAAAAGCCGCTTCGCGAGCTGCTAGAAGAGCGCCCACAACCCTTGACTTACCCTCAGAACTTTCCTAAATACCGCTTTTACGGCAACAACATCAAGAATATGATTGATGTGGCTCGAAATTGGGAAGCTGGTGAAATGAAAGATGCATTGGTTTTCAATATTGCAAACCACATGAAAAAATGTTTCTTGAGTTGGAATAAAGATACGGTTGATGATGAAGTTATCTTCAATCATTTGAGCGAACTTTCTGAAAAAACATTGGTGGTGAATCCCGAGTATTTACCGCTTACGGAAACTACTGAGTTTTTGAAATCCAAACCCAAAAATGGTAACGGTCCCAAAAGTAACCAAATGGTAAAACCAAAAAAAGCGAACCGAAATAATCGTAAACGTTACTAATAAAATGGGATCATTTATTATAGAAGGGGGACAGCGCCTTAAGGGAGAAATTACGCCACAAGGAGCAAAAAATGAGGTCTTACAAATATTATGTGCTGTTTTATTAACTCCCGAGCGCGTTACTATTAGCAATATACCTGATATTATTGATGTCAACAAGCTCATTCAACTGCTTCGTAATTTTGGAGTGAAAGTGGAACAAATTTCTTCGGGTAGTTATGCATTTCAAGCGGATGAAATTAACTTAGACTATCTTTCTTCTGATCAGTATAAAATAGACGGTAGGGGTTTACGGGGCTCAATCATGCTGGTTGGCCCACTTTTAGCTCGCTTTGGAAAAGGAAGTATTCCTCGTCCTGGGGGTGATAAAATTGGAAGAAGACGATTGGATACCCACTTTGAAGGCTTGATCAATCTAGGAGCTCGTTTTAATTATAGTCGAGAAGAACATTTTTATACAGTTGAAGCCGAGCAACTTGTTGGTACTTCTATGTTGTTGGATGAGGCCTCGGTAACGGGAACTGCCAATATCGTGATGGCCGCAGTTTTAGCAAAAGGTGAAACTACTATATACAACGCAGCCTGCGAACCTTATCTGCAGCAGTTGTGCTCCATGTTGAATCGTATGGGGGCTAAAATCAGTGGAATTGGTTCAAACTTATTGACTATTGAAGGAGTATCGGATCTAATGGGAACCGATCACCGCGTATTGCCCGACATGGTCGAAATTGGAAGTTGGATTGGTTTAGCAGCCCTTACAAGAAGTGAGTTGACCATCAAAAACGTACAATGGGAATATTTGGGACAAATTCCTTCTGTATTCAGAAAACTAGGATTAACCATTGAACGCCAGGGAGACGACATTCATATTCCAGCCCATACCGATGGTTACGAAATACAAAACTATATCGACGGTTCTATATTAACTGTTGCCGATGCGCCATGGCCCGGATTTACCCCTGACTTACTGAGTATCGTATTGGTTGTAGCTACGCAAGCACGTGGAAGTGTTTTGATTCATCAAAAAATGTTTGAAAGCAGGTTATTCTTTACGGATAAACTCATCGATATGGGAGCTAAGATTATCCTTTGCGACCCGCATCGCGCTTCCATTATTGGGCATGGTTTTGAGTCTAATTTAAAAGCAGCGACGCTGACGTCACCTGATATTCGAGCCGGAATATCGCTGCTGATAGCTGCCCTATCTGCCGAAGGAACCAGTACAATTCATAACATCGAGCAAATTGATCGAGGATATGAAAAAATTATAGAACGTCTTCAAGCAATTGGAGCTAAAATAACACGTGTATAACCGCTTAAGGTTGCCTCAAATTGTATCGTAAAACACCCCTTTTCTTGTTTGTTTTTCTTCTTGGTCTAGCTGTGCTTAACGCCCAGTACATACTTCAAGGTCAAGTTGTTGACGCATTGACAAAAGACCCCTTACCCTTTGTAAATATTGGGGTGTTAAAAAAAGAGCTTGGAACCGTTTCGAATGAAGATGGCTTTTTCTTTCTAGAAGTTCCAGATGTATATGCAACTGAGACGCTTCGTCTTTCAATGATTGGCTTTGATACACGTGATTTTCAAGTTGCCAAATTAGAAACGATCTTATTATCTAATAACACCCTAGTTCTTGCCGAGCAAACTACTTTTCTAGAGGAGGTCGTATTAATTGCTGAGAAAAAATGGGATACCCGTATTTCTGGGAATTCTTCAACCTCAAAATTATTGATCACAGGTTTTACTTCCAATCAACTGGGGAATGAAATTGCACTTTTTGTAAAAGTTAAAAAAACACCTGCCTATATAGACGGCATTCAATTTTCTGTAGTCGAAAACATATATCCAGAAGTAAGCTTTCGAGTCAATGTATATTCCAGTACTTATCGTTTTCCAGATGAAAATATTTTAAAGGAGAACATTTTTGTTACCCTTAAACAGTCTGAAGGCTTAATTTCTGTTGATCTGAAGGAATACGACATCCTAGTAGAGGACGATGTTTTTATTTCTTTAGAATGGATTGACGAAGACCTGGGTTCTGAGGGCTTGTGGTTTTCTGCAGGAGTATTTGGAAAGTCAATCTATGCTAGAAGCACAAGCCATGCGGAGTGGAAAAAGCAAAGAGGTTTGAGTTTGGGCATGTCTGTTACCCTTAGAGAAACGGCTAAATAGCTTAAGAATACATTTTTTTGATGATCTTAATCGAATCCTTGATGATTTGGGTCAATACCTTTAAATCGATATGTTCAATTTTCTTGAAATAGAAACATCCTTTGCTTAGTTTGTATTTGCCAAGCCCATCAAAATTCAGATCTTCATGCGATAGATCACACATCAAATAAACAGTTAGTGCATTTTTTCTTGGTGAAAAGCCTGTAAGAAACCAGTCGCCTTCACGTCCACTTTTGTACTGGTAGTGATACTCTCCAAAACCAATGATGCTGGTACCCCAAAGTTTTGGATCCTCTGAAGTTATTTTGGACATCAAGTCAACAAGGGTAAAGCTGTCTTTTCTTTTTTGTTCGGGTTCTATTTGATCTAAAAAAAGAGAAACACTGTTGTCCGTACGTTGGGTTTTGTTCTTTTTCATAGGAAGGATGTTTAAGTAAAAATCCTAATGATAACCTTTTCTGACGCTGTAAAAGATTGGGTTACCGTCCTCAAGATACAAAATTTATCGTTTCGACACTTTGTTGTTGCTGATCCCACGCTGTCTGCTGCAACGAAAACGATCGACATCCATACCGCGTGATTTTCTGTGTTTTGTTTTTCTTCCTTGCACACGAGCGCGCCATAATCTGAAACTGGTTGGTTTCATTTCTTGCCGCATCAACGTAATTACTTCTTGTTCTTTGATTCCGAATTGATCCTTTATTGCATCAAAAGGAGTACGATCTTCCCATGCCATTTCTATGATTCTGTCCAGCTCACGATCGTTAAAATTGTATTCTTTTTTCATAATTATTGGATGCTTTTTCTATTGGATATGGTATGTCGTTTTAAAATGCGTTTGCTTTCCTGATACACCAAGGGTTTTTTTTGCATGTTCCATAAAATATCACTAGCATGCTTTCTACTTGCGTCTAAATCAACTATTGGACCTGGGTAATCTACTGTTGGGGTAAAACCATACATTGCTTCTTCAAAAGCGGTTATTGCCCAAGGGGTATGCACCAAACTATCCGGTAAGGACTGTAGTTCAGGTACCCACTTTTTAGTAAAAGCGCCTACGGGATCATGTTCAATACCGTTTTTTACAGGATTATAAATACGCAAGGTGTTGATGCCTGTTTCTCCAGCTTGCATTTGGAGTTGTGGAAAATGAATTCCGGGTTCAAAATCTAAAAATTCACGGGCTAAAAAACCTGATGCTGCTTGCCAAGGTTGCCATAATTGATGCACAAAAAAGGAAACTACGAGTGCCCGCATGCGGAAATTCAAATAACCCGTAGCAACCAAGCAACGCATAGAAGCATCGACAATTGGAATTCCGGTTTGCCCTTTTTCCCAGGCATCGATTCGTTCTTTTATGATTGGCTTAGACAAACGATGATAGCCTTTGTTCACCGAGAGAAACTCCATAGAACATTCCATTTCAAATTTCTGAATGAAATGCGCTTGCCAGCGCAGGCGCGACTCAAATGCTCGCAGTCCGTTACTGGAGTTTCCTTTTCCTTTTTCTCCTTCTGTTCGTTGAAGAACCTCACGCATCGAAAGGTTTCCATAGGCTAGATAAGGCGATAGTCTACTACAACTCTTTCTCGCTAAATCGGGCTTGGAAATATGTTTTTGGTATTGATAATGCCGATCTTTAAAAAAGGATTCGAGATAACGCCGTCCTTGACTGCTCCCACCAAACTGAACCTTGCTGTTGTTTTTGGTTATAAGTTTGGGAGTCGGTATGCTACGACTCAATTCCGCTATTTTTTCTTGCTCTAAAAATGAAGCTTCTTTATTTGGAAAAGGATGTTGTTGCTCATTCATAGACTTTGTCCAATTGACCAGCCATTGTTTTCGATTTTTCATCCCTCGAAATACACCTTGTTGGGTGTGTTCTTTCCAATAAATCTGCTTGCTATCTGTCCACTTTTTAATTTCTTTGTCCCGCTCAAAAGTTACACGTAGACCAGTTTCTTGATGCGAATAGATACGTTCTATTGTATAAGAATCATTTATTTTACAAAAAACCTCAATTGTGAATCCTTGGGTAACCAGAACTTTAGTGTTGAATTGCTCAAGCTTCTGGTTCATATCTACTAAAGACTGTTTTATGAAATCAAAGTGTCGCCCACTGTAATGCGGGTCTTGTGCCAATGCAGTTTCAAAAACATATACAAGGAGTACTTTTTTATTTTCTTTCAACGCTGCATGAAGCGGTGCATGATCATGCAACCGAAGATCACGTTTCAACCAAACGATACCGATAGGAGGTCTCTTAGTATGCATCTGGATTTTTTATGATGTTATAGGCTCGCTCTTTGATTGAAGCTAGTTCTTCTACGGGTATTTTTTCAAGTAAACGCAACATCATTGCCATCCGATTGTTCTTGGCAAAATGTTCTTTCTTGTCATCCAAAAAGTTCCAATACAAACTATTGAACGGACAAGCGGTGTCTCCTAAGCGCTGTTTTTTGTCATAACTACAACTTGTGCAATAGGTACTCATTTTGTTTATATACGCTGCTGCAGAAACATAAGGCTTAGTGGCTACAATACCGCCATCTGCCCATTGACTCATGCCTCTGGTGTTTGGAAGTTGTACCCATTCTACTGCATCTGCATAAATCCCCAAGTACCATTCGTCTACTGCATCAGGATGTACTTGCGCTAGTAAGGCAAAGTTTCCCGTTATCATCAGACGTTGAATGTGATGGGCATACGCATGATCCAGTGAATTGTTTACGCTGTGGCTCAGGCAATTCATTTTTGTTTTACCGGTCCAATAAAAATCAGGGAGGGGGTTGGTGTTTTTAAGGACATTCAGTGTTTTGTACTGGGGCATTTCTTTCCAGTAAATCCCGCGTATATATTCCCTCCAACCAATAATTTGTCGTACAAAACCTTCTACTTGAGACAACTGAATCTCCTCTGCATTTTGGTGATAATACCCGATTATCTTTTCAACGACCTCCAGAGGACTGATGAGTTTTACATTCAAAGCAAAGGAAATTCTGGAATGAAAAAGATTTTCTTCCTCCGTATGCATCGCATCTTGATAGTCACCAAAGTGAACCAAAAGATTTTCGCAGAAATAGTGCAATTGCTCCAAGGCCTCCTCTCGGGATGAGGGAAACAAAAAGTGATCTTCATTGAAATTACCTAAGGTTTTTACACCAAAGCTTTCAATCATTTCTTTGATTTCAAGAAGTTGTTCTGTTTTGGGAATATAGGGTTCGGGTATCGTTGGAGTTCCTTTCCATTTGTTTCGATTATTCTTGTCGAAATTCCATTGCCCGCCTACTGGTTGTCCGCCTTCAACCAGAATATCGAATTGTTTACGCATATTGCGGTAAAAGAATTCCATGAGGAATTGCTTTTTCCCTTCAAAAAACTCAGTCAATGCAGTTCTACTGGTCATAAAATGTTCAGTGTCTAAAGCTGAACTAGCAAGCTTAGAAGCCGAACAGAAATCCGATAACTGTTGATCCAAGCGGTGTTCATCTGGGAATTGGTATTCGAATTGAACAGCCTTGTACTGTTTAAAAAGGAACTCTAGATTGGAATTTAAATTTTGAGTATTTTCAGAATCGCTCAGTTTGAAGTAATGGGTTTGATGCCCCAACTGCTTCAATTTGTGATTGAAGTTGCGCATGGCTGCAAAAAAAGCGACCACTTTCTGAATGTGATGTTTTACATAGTTTGTTTCTTGTTCCATCTCCATCAAAACGTAGACTACAGAATCGTCAACGGTTTGAAACCATGAATGCTGTGCATTGAGTTGATCCCCTAAGATTAGTCGTATGATCATTCAAATAAATTTTGCTGGTTCCAAAGCTGTTGAAATGTTCCGTTTGTATCGTAGCGTTCGGCTTGAGACCGAATGTTGAATTTTCGATCTCGAGGATCATTTCCTACACCAGCAACATACATCCAGTTGCCGTAGTTGCTGTGAACATCATAATCGATCAGCTGAGATTCAAAATAGGCTGCTCCCATCCGCCAATCCATATAAATTTCTTTTGCAAAAAAAGAAGCTACATTCTGTCTGCCTCTGTTGCTCATCCATCCTGTTTTTTTTAGTTCCAGCATGTTGGCGTTGACAAAAGGTTCTTTGGTTTTTCCTTCTACCCAATTTTGAAATACCTCAGGACTGTTTTCCCACTGATAACGTTTATTTAAAATACCGCTTAAATGAAAAATTGCATCCTGATGCTTTAGAGAAATAAACTTAAAATAATCGCGCCAAATCAACTCGAATATCAACCAATAAGTAGATTGGTTTTTTTTAATCTCAGATTCATATTTACGTACCTCCCAATAAATTTCACGTGCCGATAGCGAACCATTCCCTAGCCAAGCTGAAAGTTTAGAACTGTAGTCTAACCCAAGAAGTCCGTTGCGGGTATTCTTATAATAGGAGAGTTTTTTAGATTCCCAAAAGTAGTGTGCTATGCGTTCTTTAGCTGCTTTACTTCCCCCTTTGAATGGGAAAGCTGAATTGGGATGCGAACTGATTTCATTCAGCCCAAGGTCCGATAGAGACGGACAGGCAAAGGTTTCTTGTAAGGCATTTGAAGTTTCTTGACGTTCCACTTCGGGATAACAGGCTCGAACTGCAGTATTTTTTTCACACTGTTTTCTGAAGTTGGTGAATACTTCTGGCAATTGATCTAGGGACATAGGAACATCTTCTGGATAGAATAGAAACTGATCATAAGCTGCGTGTATTTCTACTGAGTTAGGAAGGTTGCTTCTTAACCGTTCTTCCGTTTCTCGTTCTTCTTTTGTCCACTCTTTTTGAAAATAAAGGGCCTCTATTTCTTCTGACTCAATCCAGTGTGGAATGTTCTCCGAAGGATCGTTATGTTCGATGATGAGGCTGATGTTTTTTGCTGCTAAATCGAGTTGTAATTGTTGAACAGTTTCAATCAGAAATTGAGCTCGAAAAGATTCTGTTTTTTTAAAACCCCAGGAGGTGACCGAAAATTGCTTAGGATCAAAACTGTAATAGGCTATTATTTTTTCATAACTTTTTGAGGCATGAAAGAGACCGTAATGATCGGATATTCTCAAATCATTACGAAACCAAACGAGTGCTGTTCCTTTTACTTTTTGCATTTTTTACTACAGTAGATTACTTGTTCCCAATCGCGTTCCCATTTTTTTCGCCAGCTAAACGGTCGTTCACAACTGGGGCATATTTTAGTGGGTAAATTTGTTTTTTTTACTCCTTTCACGATCTGTTTAAAGCACTTTTATAGGTAGTTAAACATCGTTCTCGAGCAAATTTATGATCAACAATAGGCTGTGGATAGGTTAGTTCTTGAAAATCGGGAACCCATTTTTCAATATACTGCTGCTGTTTATCAAATTTTTTGATTTGTTCTATGGGATTAAAAATCCTGAAGTAGGGCGCAGCATCTACCCCACAACCAGCTACCCATTGCCAATTACCGACATTACTCGATTGTTCATAGTCGAGTAGTTTTTCAGCAAAATAGGCCTCTCCCCAGCGCCAATCGATGAGTAGGTGTTTACACAAAAAGCTTCCGACGAGCATACGAACACGGTTGTGCATAAACCCCGTTGCATTGAGTTCTCTCATGCCAGCATCAACAAAGGTGTAGCCCGTTGTTCCGTTGCACCATCTTTCGAATTCTTCTTCATTATTCCTCCATTCAATTCGTTCGTATTGCGGCTTAAAGCATTGTGAGGTCGTATGCGGAAAATGCCATAAAATTTGCATAAAAAATTCCCTCCAAATTAATTCTTTCAAAAAAGTGATTTCCTTTTCTTTACTCGCTTCAGCTGCCATCTTACGAATACTCAATGTACCAAACCTAAGGTGTGCTCCAGTTCTCGAAGTCTGGTCTAAGGCTGGATAATTGCGTGTTGCTTCATAATTCCGAATGATGGCAGAGTTGAGTTGATATTTTGGATAGGGAATCGAAGAAGCTTTAAAGCCCAGGTCACTTAGTTTTAATGTTGGTTGTACTATGGGCGCGAGCTTGTCTAGGTGCTTTTCAGATGGGAAGTTTGGAATACCCTCTGAATGCATCTTTGCCAACCATTTTTTTGAAAAAGGCGTATAAACTCTGTAAGCTGTTCCGTCATCCTTAACCACTTCTGCCTTTTCAAAAATCACCTGATCCTTGTAGGTCTCAAATTGGATTTCTTTTGTGGTCAAAAATTGTTTTATTTCCTCGTCTCGCTTTTGAGCATAGGGTTCGTAATCGTGGTTGGCAATTACTTTCACGATGGCGTGTTTTTCTAATAGGTGTTCAAAAACGGCCTTGGGCTTTCCATGATACATTCCAACATTGCATCGGTTCCCCTTCATTGTATCGGTTATTTTACCTAAAGCCACATGAATCGTTGCTAAGCGAGCATCACTTTTACTTGGTAGCTTTTCTAATATGTCCGTATCAAAAATGAAAATTGGTAGCACTTTATTGCCTGAGGTTAATGCATGATACAGTCCAGCATTATCATCAACACGCAAATCCCTTCTAAACCAAAATATTGTATACTGTTCCAAAAATTAGTTTGTTTTTAAATTTCCTATTCCTCCGTCTACATGCAAAATTTGTCCCGTCATCCATTGACTTTCATCACTCAATAAAAATTTCGCACTATTGGCTAAATCCTCCGCTGAACCAACAAATTTTAGTGGATGGCGTTCGTTTGCTTTCTCTAATTTTGTTTCGTTGTTTAGAAACTTGTCTGCAAGTGGTGTTTTTGTCAGCGAAGGAGCGATAGCGTTAACTCTAAATTTAGGAGCATATTCAGCTGCTAAAGATTTGGTTAAGCCTTCAATTGCCCCTTTTGCAGCTGCTACAGAAGCATGAAAGGGCATCCCGGTTTGAACGGCTACGGTACTAAAGAATACAAGACTTGCTTGTGGGCTAAGTAGTAAATTCTTTAAAACTGTTTGTAAACTTTTAACAGCTCCTAATACATTTATCTCAAAATCCTTTTGAAAGGTTTCGGGCTTAAGACCTTTAAATGGACGTAAGTTGATGCTGCCCGGACAATACACAAAACCATCCAATTGATCGGGGAGCAGGGTAGTGTCCAAAACATCTGATGTTGCATCAAATGGGATGTAGGTTACTTTTTGGGTGTCTAAGCCTTCAGAAGTTCTGTTGGCTACAAAAAGCTGGTTACTGTCTTGAAGTAATTCGACTAGGGCTTTTCCAATTCCAGAAGTTCCCCCTATAATGAGTATGTTTTTATTCATTTATTGTTCTTTATAAGTTCCGAAGAGCTCAATGAGTTTGTTGTATCGGTAAGTAAAAATTTCATTTAGTTTTCTTTTGACTAGAATAGGGTGTGCAAGGCGCCCTAAAACTCCAAAGGGTAATTTGTAGTCGATGATATCGATCATTTCGACACCGCCTTTTATTTCTTTAATAAAATGCTTGTGATGCCAGAGTGCATAGGGTCCGAAACGCTGTTCATCTACAAAATATTTTTGATCTTCTACATGGGTGATTTCGGTTACCCAACCCGTCCGTATGCCCAATACTGGAGTCACCGTGTATTTTATAATTTGTCCCGCATACATTTTAGATTCATGCCCTTCTAATATCTTAAAACCCATATAATCAGGGGTGATGGTCTTTAGATTCCCTGGATCACTCAAAAAATTCCAAGCCTCTGAAACTGATATGGGTAGTTTTTGAATGGTCTTTTTTCGATAAATCTTCATGTATTGTTTTTTATTTTTGATAAAGATACATAATGTTTAATTATTCTTTAAAATAGTTAAACAAAAATTAAACTCTTTATCCACAATCCTTCCAAGAGAATAATTCAATACAAATTCATACATTTGATGAATAAACAAAAATAGAAGTCTATGAAAAACACACTATTATCCCTTATCTTTTTGGTGGGTGCATTCGCATCAGCGCAAGTACAGACACCACAACCGAGCCCTACTGCTCAACTATCTCAAACGGTAGGTTTGACAGGAGTTACTGTGAAGTATTCACGTCCAAGTAAAAAGGGCCGTGATATTTTCGGCGCTTTAGTTCCTTTTGGAGAAATCTGGAGAACAGGAGCGAATCAAAATACAATCATCAGTTTTAGTGATGCCGTTACCATTGCTGATCAAGAAATTGCTGCCGGTGAGTATGCAATCTATACCCGTCCTGGAAAAGCAACTTGGGAAGTTTTCTTTTATAAAGAAACAACTAACTGGGGTACTCCTGGAGCATGGGATGCCGCAAAAGTAGCTGCAACTGTAGAAGTAGCAGCTGTAGATACAGACAATATTGAATCTTTTGAAATTTGGATTTCCAAACTCCACAACAACGGTGCAACTTTGAATATCGGATGGAGCACTACTATGGTTTCTGTTCCTTTTGGAGTTCCTACTGTAGCTAAGGCAACTGCTTCTATTAAAGAAGCAATGAAAAATGATCCTAAAGATCGGGACTACTACAATGCAGCCGTTTACTATTTGCAAGAAGGTCAAGACCTAAACCAAGCTAAGGAATGGATAGCTAAAGCAGTAGCTGCAAACGGAGAGGCCTATTGGTACCTTCGCCAGCAGTCACTAATCCTGGCTGGATTGAACGACCTTGACGGCGCTATTGCCGCTGCAAAATCTTCATTAGAATTTGCTACTAAAGCGGGTAATTCAGATTACATTACATTGAATGAAGCTTCTATAGCGGAATGGTCTAAAAAATAGGTATTCCTAAATGCCAACACTAAATAAACCTTGCTTCGGCAGGGTTTTTTTATTTCATTTTTAACAGCTTTCCTTATTCAATTCCCAACGATTGACTTCTTGCTCAAAGTTGATGGTACCGGGCGTGGTTCTGTAGGTTCTGGTTTTTGTAAAACCCAACTGGGATAGAATTGCATTTGGTGCTGGGTTGAGCCCATAAGGTTCACAGATCAAGATTTTTAATTTAAAACATTCAAAATAGTAAGGAATGCATTGGTTTAAAAACTCCAAACCCAGCCCTTTTTTTCTTACATTCGGATTCCAAAGGTGTAAATGCATATGGGCTTCTTTTCCATATTCTAAAAAGGTGAGGTTGGAATGCCCCACGGGTATCCCGTTTTGTACCCAAACTAAATAGAATATTTTTTTTTCTTTTAGGGGTAAGCCAATTTCTTTTTCAAGGGTCTGAGCCCATGCAGTTTTGTTGGGTAGTTTATCTGGGTCGGCACCCATTCCTCTCAAAAATTCTGGAGAAGCAGTAAAAAAATAGGAGATAATCAAAGGAACCTCTTTTTTGGCAAGGGGGCGTACCTGAACTGTTTTATTCGATTGGTGCTGCATCATAAACGATTACTTTTTCCCAAAGGTGTTCGGCTTCGGCAACAAACGCCAAGTGTGTAGGGTCGATCTGGTAGGCAGCTTCTGCGGTTGCATCGGCAAAGGTCATCTGATAGAAGTAGGTAAAACTTGGATCGACTTCACCACGAGCTTCTGTGTTGGCTGGTTTTCCTAAATACCCACTGATTTTTTGTGGGTTGTTTGCAATAAGTTTTTGAATTGCAGCTTCAAATGCAAAACGATCGGACTTACTTTCGGGGTTCTTTAACCAAAAAAGAACGCTATGAACCAAGGGCTCTTTTGCTTTTTCATCTTGAGCTTGAATTGTTGTTAGACTTGATATAATCAGAAGGAGGAGGAGGAAGCTGCGCATTTTTTCTTGTAAAAGTAAAAAAGAAATGGTTATCCAGCTTTTAGTTCATCTTCTAATTCATAGAGCATTTCGACATACAGTTGCTTAATTTCTTCATTATAGCTCCGTTTTTTGAATAAACTTTAAAGCAATAAATTGAGCCTATGATAGTAATTACTGCAGCAGGAATAACAATTAGTTTAAACAGACCTTTATATACTTGGTCAATTAAAAAATAACTCAAAGTGTAAATTATTGCAGTTCCTAAGAAATAATAAAATGCTTCTTTGTCTGTATATTTTTTTTAACAATTTTTTGCTCGATTTCTTGTAGGTTGGTCCACTTCATTTGTTTCTGATTTTTGGGTACACCAACCTAAAAATAAAATCAAAAAGTGAACTCAGTTCATTGGTATTGATACGATTGGGTATTCTAAAAGTATATTAAAAACGGAAAACACAAAGCCCTAGCCTTTTTTTGGAAGTATGAATTGAAGTAGATATCCTAGGCATATTGTGAGCGCCGTCCCAATTACATTGAGCCAGAGGTAGCTAAATTCGTCCATTACAAAGAGGTAAATAATCAATGCTTCCGATATAAGCGCAGCATAAAAAATTGCCTGTCCTTTGATGCTCTTCAAAAAGATTGCCACCACAAAAACACCCAAAATAGTTCCATAGAAAATAGAGCCAATGATGTTGACCAGTTGAATTAGGTTCTCAACCAAGCTTCCAAAACTTGCGAAGAGGATAGCAATAATTCCCCAAACCAAAGTGAAGAATTTTGAGGCGTTGACATAGTGTTGCTCGGTCTGTGGACCTCGGTTTCTTTTGTACAGATCGACTACGGTTGTTGCTGCAAGCGCATTGAGTTCAGATGCCGTTGAGCTCATAGCTGCTGAAAGAATTACAGCCAGTAGTAATCCGATGAGCCCTTGAGGTAGGTATTTTAAAATAAAAGAAATGAAGACGTAATCCTTGTCGTTAACTTCAATTTCTGGGGCTGCTGTTTTAATCAGGTTTTTGGCTTCCGATCGAAGATCCCTTTCATTGTTGTCCAGTTGGGCAACTGCCTTGAGGTCAATCGAATTGGTTTGTGTTAAGAGGCTTCGTTTTTGTTCTTGAATTTGATTCAATTGTTGTTCAAGAATTTTAAATTCTCCGGCATAAGTTGAGTTTTCAATGGCTTCTACTGCCTTGGGATTGAAATGTATGGGTGCCGGTTCGAACTGGTAAAAAATAAAAACCATAACCCCAACCAGGAGAATAAAAAACTGCATGGGAACTTTAAGAAAGCCATTCATGATTAACCCCAGTTGGCTTTCCTTTAAAGACTTTCCGGACAAATAGCGTTGCACTTGACTTTGATCTGTTCCAAAATAGGAGAGTGCCAAGAAGAGCCCTCCCGTAATTCCACTCCAGAAGGTGTAGCGGTTATTGAGATCAAAACTAAAATCAATCACATCCAGTTTTCCTGAAGCGCCTGCTATGGTCAAAGCTTTTACAAAGCCAACATCAGCTGGAAAACTATTGATGATGAATACAAAGGCAGTTATCATCCCAAAAAAGATGATGAACATTTGCTGTTTCTGGGTTACGTTTACCGCACGAGTACCACCAATAAGAGTGTAAAAAATTACAACAAACCCAATGAGCAGGATTAATATTTTAAGGTTCCAACCCAGCACTACGCTCAAGATGATTGCCGGTGCGTATATTGTAATCCCAGAGGCTAATCCTCGTTGTACTAAAAATAAAATTGCGGTTAGGGTACGGGTTCTGAGGTCGAAACGTTCTTCTAAAAATTCATAGGCAGTATATACTTTTAGCCGGTGGTATATGGGAATAAAGAAGAGGCAAATGATAACTACTGCTAAGGGTAATCCAAAATAAAATTGAACAAAGCCCATACCGTCGTGATACGCTTGGCCAGGAGTTGATAAGAAGGTAATGGCACTCGCTTGTGTTGCCATAACGGAGAGCCCAATGGTCCACCAACGGCTCTCATTTCCTCCTTTGAGATAAGCCTCAATAGAATTATTATTTCGATTTTTCCAGACACCATAAAGCACAATAAAGGCTAGTGTGCCCAAAAGAATGAACCAATCTAATACTACCATGATTTGAATGTATTCATGAATAAGACAAAGAGGATCCAGTAGGCTATATTCCCGAGAATCAAGAAGAAATAAATTCTATTTTTTGATTGAAACATTCTATAAAGCTAATAAATTAATCAACAAACGATAAGCCCCAGGAACCCCGGCGGGTAATTCTCTGAAAAAGCTTAGGCCCGAATAAACAACGGTCCCTTTTCCATGTGGAGCAACCAGTATACTTCCTAGTTTTTCAGTTTCTCCAGCGTCGTTCATCCCCAGGAGGGGCGTAAAACGTTCATCCCATTGATTGGGGAAATACAAGCCACGTTCTTGAACCCAGCCTTCAAAATCTTGTGCTGTGATTTTGTGGGGTACATTCAGGGCAGGATGTTTGGGTTCTAAAATCCGTACTGTACTGAATTCGTCGGTAACCCGATCTCTTGACAGCTTCATCTCCAAAGGGGTGAGTTTCTTTGTTTTTAGTCCACGACTGGTGTTGTATTGAGTAACCAAAGTTCCACCAGCTTCTGCATAGTCAAACAGCAGTTGGTTTTTATAGGCTAAGGATTCGATTACATTGTATGCTCGAATTCCCACTAAAATTGCATCATAGGTTTTGAGTTCTGCTAGGGTGGTGGTTTCAATATCAATTGATTCGACAGACAAGCCTACAGTTTGTAAGCGTTCTTTTACAGTATCACCTGCACCTGCAATATAACCTACTTTGATTTGTGGAATTTTTAAATCCAAACGCACTACTTTTGCTTCGCTCGGTTGTGCAATGTATTGTTTTGGAATGTGGGTATAACTTAAGGTTTGAACCGCAAAAACAGTTTCTTTTTTATCTCCTTGAATAGCGAGTGGTCCTAAGTATCCGCTTTCGGCAGCAGCGGTAGGTTTCAATTGATATTCTAAGAATTGAGAACTTCCTCTTCCATTTAATGTTATCGGAAGTGTTGCCTGATCTAATTCCCAGCCTTTGGGGTGGCAAAGTTTTATCGCTCCTTCATAGGCTTCTCCGTAACTCGTTACATTCAGGCGTAAGCTTTGCGCTTCGTAATTAGCATAGAGGAATACAGGTTGCTCAAAGGTAACACCTAGGGCTGGTACTATATAAAAAGGATTAATTACCTCTCCACGGACGGGATCTGTTTTGCGGTGTAGTACAGCCGCTTCAAATGCAATTGATGTTCCTGCAATGTTCAGTTGATATGCTATTTGAATGGGGTTTGGGGTTTGGGGTTTTCCGATCCACTCTTTATTTTCAATTTTAAAAGCACCAAGACTTCCTTTCTCTAATAGCCAATAGGGTGTGCTGATCGAATTGCCTAGAGTAACTTCAAAAGATTGGGTAAAACGCTTGTTGGTCTCAAGGCCTTGATCAAGTTGGGTAATCCCTTCTGTTGTTTTGATTGTTTCTAGTTCAACTGCAAGTTTACTTTGTTGTACTACATTCAGATTTATTTTTAAAGACTCACCAGCAACCCCATAGGGACGTTCTGCATTGAATTGTATTTCAACTCCAGCACAATCAAGGAGTAATTGTTTGGTGGCAGCCAACTTACGCTCTTTCCATATGGAGGTAGGTAGTTGTTCAATTGCTTTATGGATGTGCACCAAAGCTTCAATGCTCTTTTCTGGATGTTTAAAGTCAAAAGATTCGATTGCACGGTCAACCATTTTACCGATTGGGGTTCCACCTTCTAGTCGGGACCAGGTGGTATTGATTCCTTCGAAAGGATCATTTGATAAGGGTCTTTTCCCATCAATGATTTCGATGTATTCGGTTCTGCTTCCCAAAGTTGGAGCACTCCCAAAACCTTGAGATTTATGAGAACTGCGACTTGCGGCTGCAATGGCAGCGTTGGAGATTCCTGTAAGGGGGTCATAAACCCCAATTTCTAGGGACAGTAGATTCGATTTATCTGCTTTTTTAAAGTTTTCTTGGCTTCCATAGAACCACCAAGAGGTATTGAAAAACAAGCGTTGCGGCTGCCAAAGCCCCTTCTTGTTAAGTTGTTCTGGATAGGCCTTGGGATCATTACTCAAAGCAAATGCTTCTCTACTTAGTAAAGCAGAAGAGGTGTGGTGTCCGTGGGTTCTTCCGGCTGTTCTGTGATCAAATCGATTCACGATGATATCGGGTTGGAAGCTGCGAATGCGGTTGACCACCTCGCCTAAAATTCGTGTTTTATCCCAAATGGCTAAAGTTTCATCGGGGTGTTTGGAAAAGCCAAAATCAACAGCAGATGTAAAGTATTGATTTCCGTTGTCGATACTCCGTGCTTGCATTAATTCTTCGGTACGGATTACACCTAATAATTCTCGGAGTTCGGTGCCAATGCGGTTTTGTCCTCCATCGCCTCGTGTCATGGATAAGTAGGCGGCATGTGCGTTTACATGATTCGAAAAGTAGGATATTAAAGCGGTATTTTCGTCATCGGGGTGCGCTGCAATATAAAGCGCTGAACCTAGGAAGTTCAATTTTTCAAGCTGCTTGTATATTGCACCACTCGATTCTTGTCCCATAAGATGGGAGCAAGCTAGACTGGCAATCAACAGGGTGATTAGGATGTTGTTTTTCATTTTAATCAAGTTTAAATGGGGCTCTATATTGTGTAGATGAATTGTCGTTTTCTCTCCAATACTGTCTTCTTTCCGTATGAATTCTTTTTGCAGTCGAAGTAAAAGCAGCTCCTTTCGCAAGAACCTGTTCTAACCATCCTTCAATCGTATGCGGAAAGGAAGAATTGAATTCTATCGCCAGAGAGCGTTGAAGTTTGGGATAGGTGATGGTATAAACGGTAGTGTTGTTTTTTTGCTCAATGGATGCTGTGGCGTCATAGGCTTTGATTGTTTTATGATTCAATCGGCTGCTTTCGAGACTTGGAATTAATTTTAAATTACCCAAAGGAAGTGCTTGGGGTCGCAAGCGTATTAAGTTCCAAAGCTCATCTTCGGTACGATTTTCTTCTAAAGTAAAAGCCTGATCTGCTTCTCCTTCGAAATAAGAATGCGAAATAATCTCAAGTTGTTTTTCTTTACGATTCATTTGCAAATAACTCTGACCGCACCATTCTTGAATTGAAGCACTGTTTTTTATAATTGGCTGTGGACTTTTGAGTGCACTAAATGAACTGGTCATAATGGAGTAGGGGTAGATACCCGTTAAGAATTTTTTAGTGCGGTTCGATTTGAAAACAGCAATTGAAGTCTTCGATTTTTGGTTGGCTTTTACCTGTTCCTTCTTTAAAAAATCTTCGGTTACATAAATCAAGACTGCGCTGCCTTCCCGCACTTCTCCATAACGCGATTGGTTAAGAGCATAAGAACTTATCTCTGCAAAACCATCAAACCAATGGGTTTTAAATTGCTCAGAAATTCGCTGGGCATTTAATTGGACAAGACCCAACATAAAACTGATATGGAGTAGGAATTTAAGCTGTTTCATTTTTTATGTAATTAATTTGAAGTGAGTTTAATTAAATACTGCAATACTTGTGCCATGGGTAAGCCAACGATGTTGGTATAGCTTCCTTCGATGCGTTCGATACCGATAGCACCTATCCATTCTTGAATTCCATAGGCGCCGGCTTTGTCTAGGGGTTCGAATTCGTTGACATAGAATTCGATTTCCTGAGCCGATAGTTTTTTAAAAGTAACCGTACTGGTTTCATGGATGAGTTGCTGTTGATCTTTCTGTGTAAATGCAACTGAGGTAATTACTTGATGTTCTTTTCCAGAAAGTAAACCCAACATTTCCATCGCATCTGCTTTTGTTTTAGGCTTTCCCAAATACTGCCCGTCTCCCCAAACAATGGTGTCGGCCGTAACAACAATTTGATTGGGTTGAATGCTTGCTTGAAAAGGAGCTGCTTTTAATTTTACGAGGTAGTTTGAAATAGCTGCGCCTTTTAGTTTTGAATCAAAAATTTCATCGACCTCAAATGTTTTTACGGTAAAAGGAATTCCTGCTTCTTCGAAAAACTGTTTCCTTCTGGGCGAATTCGACGCGAGGATAATTTCTACGGAGTTAAAATCTGGACTGTACATTTCAATCGTTTTTTGCACCAACGCTTGTACTCCATTTCCCCTGTACACGCAGCACCTGTTCAATGATATCGCGAACACAGCCGGCTCCTCCTTTTTTATGCGAAATATAGTCAGCAACTTCTTTAACGTCAGCCACGGCATCTTTTGGGCAACAAGCAACTCCAACTTTCAGCATCACTTCAATGTCTGGGGCGTCATCGCCCATGTATACGATCTCTTCTGGCTTAAGATCATAGCTGAAAATAAAATCTTCGTAGGGTTTTATTTTGTGGTGTGCTCCTAGATAAACACTGTCAACTCCTAGGGCTTTGAGCCTGCTGCGAACTCCCTCGTTGGTACCCCCAGAAATAATTGCAATAAGGAATCCTTGTTCTAAGGCACACTTCATGGCATACCCATCTTTGGTGTTCATTTCTCGATACATTTCTCCGTTGGTGGTAATCATAACGTTTCCGTTGGTCAACACTCCGTCAACGTCAAAAATAAAAGCTTTAACGTAGTTTAGATTTTCTTTATAATTTATTGTACTCATCGTTTTTCTGTATGGATTCTGTAAGGGTTAAATATAAGTTTTTAAAAACGGGATCACGAAGCTGATCCAAATGTTTTTGAAGGGTTGTTTTATCGTTCCTCAATGCAGGGCCTGTTTGCGCTTCTTTGGGTGTGATGGATTCGATCTTGGCTGCTGTTTCAGCAATTATTGGTCGGAGCAAGCCAAAAGGTACTTCTTGTTCTTCGCAAATTTGAGCACCTACTTGATAGAGGTGGTTGGTGAAATTGTTTACAAACACTGCAGCGGTGTGTAATCCCATACGCTGTATTGAATTGATGGGATGAATATTCTCACCAATTGCTTCTGCTAGCTTTTTAAGTGTTTTTCTGTTTTGATCGCTATTTGCTTCAATGCAAATTGGGATGCTTTTAAAATCAACAGCCCTGTTTTTTGAAAATGTTTGAAGTGGATAAAAGACGCCATGATCCTTATGATGCTTCAATACGTCCATCGAAACGCTTCCTGCGGTATGGGCAACTATTCCTTTTAAGGGAGTAAGTTCCTTTGCCGTTATTGGAATTGCATCGTCACTCAATGCGAGCAGGTATACATCAGCTTCCATCAAAGCATCCAACTGATCGGTAACAGCAAGGGTGTCTCGGTGAAGTTGTATATGATCTAAGGAACGGTTATACCACTGAACAACTTCCACTTCCTTGGCTTCAGTGAAAACACGAAATAGGTGAGTCCCCACATTTCCAGCTCCAAGAATAACAATTTTAATCATTGTATAAATGTAAAACAATATTTTCTTAATTTAGAAGTCCTAAATCGTATTAACCATGTTTTTATACTACAAACTACGCGCTACTTTTTTGTCTTATTATTTGCTCGCAATTGCAGCTTCAATTATTGTACTATCTGTTAACGGTTCGATCAATATTATGTTCATTAATGTGGGTGGAAATGGAGGAACGGCTCTCCTCGAAATGATCTTGGTCACCTTGGCTTCTATGGCCTTCTTATCAGCAGCCTTGGCTCAATTGAAACCACTATATGTTTTTAACTTTTTCTTTTGGGGACTTGTGTTTCAACTTGTTTTTATGATTTTAAAAACTTCGATTGGTGTTTAGTTTAGTTTTTTAAACGGAATGCACTTAACTCTAAAGTAAAAATAAAGAAGGAAATTGAGAACCGCGAAGATGTTTTTTTTAGTGGATACATTCAAAGGAAACCCAGTCCGAAAGCACCAAGAGGTAGACACGTACAACAACCGAACGACTGACAGCCTGCATTTTGGCGTTTGGCTAAGGTATTGGATGGAAACTCTTGAGACCCATTTTAGAGGGAAGCGAGCTACCTTGGCAAAGAATCGTGCTCGCACTATGGGTACGCATTTGTTTCTTAAAATCTTCGAAAATAGATTGACTTAAATTTTTTTGCTTTTACACTAGATTTATCTCTTTTAAAAGTACTATTTGAATTGCATCAAGTATCTTTGTAGCGAATTTGAGAATGATTTTTGATGAAAGAAAAATTACTTACCTATTTAGCTTCTAATCGTTTAATGAGTGTACTTTTTATCGTTTTCCCTACAGCTATGGGAATCGGTACTTTTTTAGAAACATGGTATTCTACCGATGCTGCTAAAATATGGATTTACAATGCTTGGTGGTTTGAGTTGATCATGGTTTTTTTTGTTTTCAGTTTCATAGGCAATATGTTCAAATACAAACTCTTTAGGAAAGAAAAATGGGCCGTGTTATCCATCCACCTTTCGTTTGTTCTTATCCTCGTTGGAGCTTTCATTACACGTTACATTGGTTACGAAGGGGTAATGCCCATTCAAGAAGGAGAATCCACCAACATCTTTTTATCCGAAAAAACCTATTTAGAAGTTTTAGTTGATGGTGAATTTGATGGTCAAGCATTACGCAAACCGATTACAGAAGAGCTTCTTTTGTCGGAACATGTCGATCACGATTTTGTAATCAAAGATGATTTCAAAGGCCAAGATTTTTCCATCCATTTTGTAGATTATCTAGAAAATGCAACCGAGGGTTTGGTTTTGGATCCCGAGGGAGATCGCTACTTGAAAATTGTAGAAGCTAGCGACGGAAGTCGACATGACCACTATTTGAAAGAAGGGGAAGTAGTTAATATTCACAACCTCTTATTTACTTTAAATAAACCCATCGATGGCGCTACCAACATTCAGGTCATCGATGGAGAATATTTTGTCATTAGCCCATTCGAAGGGACTTTTATGCGGATGGCCGATCAGTTTGAAGGCAAGCTAATCAAAGACAGCATTCAGCCTTTACAGTTGCGTTCACTCTATGCCTTACCCAATTTTCAATTTGTAATTCCAGAACCCGTATTGCGTGGAAAGTTTGATATTGTTAAAGCAGATGAAGAAGTAGCGGGTCAGCAAGACGCTTTGCGTTTGGAAATAAAAAGTGCAGATACAACAGAATTAATTACCGTTTTAGGGGGTAAGGGAGTTACCAATGACCCAAAGAAAATTGAGGTGGGCGGCTTAGAGTTTTATGTCAAATACGGATCTAAAACCTATGAACTTCCCTTTAATATTCGATTGAAAGATTTTATTGCAGAACGATATCCCGGTACAGAAAAAAGCTATTCTTCCTTTAAAAGTAAAATTATTGTCGAAGCAAAAGAATCGTACGATTATGATATTTATATGAATCATGTATTGGATCAAGAGGGCTATCGCTTCTTTCAATCTTCTTTTACACCTGATGAGAAAGGAACTGTACTTTCTGTAAATCATGATTTTTGGGGTACTTGGGTTACCTATATCGGCTATTTTATGTTGTATGCGAGTATGATGGGAATTTTCTTTATTGGAAAAACCCGTTTTAAGAATTTGGCAAAATCCTTAAATAAAATCAAACTACAAAAAAGTAAGTTGACGGTTCTCTTATTATTGAGCCTTTCCATGGGATGGTCACAAAGCATCGATCATCCAAGGACGCAGGTTGATTTTGATTCGCTTGTAGTAGCCGATGCTTTTTCAAAAGAACAGGCAGCAAAGTTTGGATCATTGGTCATCCAAGATTTGGGTGGACGGATGAAACCCGCCAATACATTTTCTTCTGAATTATTGAGAAAAGTCAGCAAGTCAGATACCTACAAAGGATTGGATTCCAATCAGGTGTTGCTTTCTATCCTCAATGCTCCAGTGGTTTGGTATAATATTCCCATCATTTATCTGAAAAGTGGAAACGATTCCATACGCGCCATCACAGGAGTAGAAGCTAAAGCTAAATACGCCTCCTTAGGTTCCTTTTTTGATGCTACGGGAGTTTACAAGCTTTCTTCTCAGCTAGAAAGTGCTTATCGAGCTGCAATTCCCAACAAATTTCAAACCGATTTTATTGAGGTAGATAAGCGGGTAAATTTACTTTATTCTGCCTTAGAAGGAAAAGTACTCCGAATTTTTCCCATTCCCGGAGATGAAAATAATAAATGGGTTTCTTTTCCAGAAATTCAAGAGGCCAATTTCAAAGGGACAGACTCGCTATACGTACGCAATGTTTTACCGCTATATTTCCAATCGTTACGAGCAGGAAAAGTAACTAATGATTTTAAGCAAGCCACCGAATTACTAGAAAGTTTAACTGGTTTTCAAAAGCGATACGGAGCTGAGGTCATGCCTTCCGAAGATCGAATTACAGCTGAGATATTGTACAATAAATATGATATATTCAAAAAGCTTTTCAGTTGGTATCTTTATGTTGGAATGCTTTTCTTCATCATTCTGTTGGTGCAAATATTTAAAGATTCCAAAGCCATACGAATTAGTATCAGCTTCTTCAAAGCCTCCATTGTCTTCTTATTTCTATTGCATACAGCTGGGCTTATTGCCCGCTGGTATATTTCGGGACATGCACCCTGGAGTGATGCATACGAATCTATGATATACGTAGCTTGGGCAACCATGTTTTTTGGCCTTGCATTTGGAAGAAAATCGAACCTTACCATGGCTGCAACTACCTTTGTAGCCGCAATGATCTTGATGATTGCGCATTGGAACTGGATGGATCCTGCAATTGCAAACTTACAACCAGTATTGGATAGTTATTGGCTGATGATTCATGTTGCCGTTATTGTGGGGAGTTATGGGCCCTTTGCTCTGAGTATGATTATTGGTATTGTAGCCCTATTGCTTATTCTTTTGACAACAAAAAAGAACAAGGAGCGCATGGCATTGAATATAAAAGAATTGACCATCATCAACGAGCTCTCGCTTACGGTAGGATTGATTATGTTGACCATTGGAAATTTCTTAGGCGGTATGTGGGCCAACGAGAGTTGGGGTCGCTACTGGGGTTGGGATCCAAAAGAAACATGGGCGTTAATCAGCATCATGATCTATGCCTTTGTAATTCATATGCGACTCATTCCTGCACTGAAAAGCCGCTGGATGTTTAACCTTTCTAGCATTGTAGCCTTTGGAAGTATTATGATGACCTTTTTTGGTGTTAATTTTTACTTGTCTGGCTTGCATTCCTATGCCAGTGGAGATAAAATTATTACTCCTGACTTTGTGTACTATGCTTTAGTCTTTGTTGCTCTTTTGGGAGGAGCATCCTACTGGAGATTTAAGAAGATGTACCGATAGTTCTATTTATGGAAGCGAATCAGAAGAATCATTTCCTAGAATTACTCTTTGCAACTTTATTGATTAGTACCTCGGGCGTTCTGGGAAAATATATCGCCTTGGATCCTCCTGTTATTATCTGGTGTCGTTCTTTTTTGGCAGTACTTGTGCTTTATTTTTATTGCAGACATCAAAAATTAAATCGTGCGATTCTTTCCAGAAAAGACCTGCCTACGCTACTCTTGAGTGGTGTATTTATGGCAGGACATTGGATTACCTATTTCTACGCCTTAAAACTCTCCAATGTAGCTTTGGGGATCCTTTCTTTGTATACCTTCCCGATCATTACCGCTCTGTTGGAACCTTTGTTTGTAAAATCAAAGCTGAGTATAATTCAGCTATTCCTAGGCTTCCTCATTTTGGTGGGTGTTTATGTTTTAGTTCCTGAATTTGATTTAGAAAACGATCAGGTAAAAGGAGTTTTAGTGGGCGTTTTTTCTGCACTTCTCTATGCTTTGCGAACCCTTCTCTTAAAGCAACATGTTCAGCGCTATGATGGAACGGTAATCATGTTTCATCAAATGTTTCTCGTAAGTGTTTTACTGCTTCCATTTATGTTTTATATGGATTTGGAACCGATTCCGTCCCAGTTGCCCTATTTGATTTTACTAGCGATTATTACCACCGCCATAGGGCATACCCTCTTTGTAAAAAGTTTACGCTTTTTTGACGTAAGTACGGCCAGCATCATCAGTAGCTTACAGCCTATTTTTGGTATCATTTTAGCTTATGTATTTCTAAACGAGGTTCCAGCCACCAATGTTTATTTGGGTGGGATCATAATTATTTTCTCTGTAATTATTGAAAGTTTACGAAATAAAAAACACACCAAATGAAAATAAGATTTTTGATTTGTAGCCTGTTGTTTATGACCTTAATTTCTTGCGATAGCAAAGATGTTGTAGTAGAAACCGACCTGAGCACCTTAGATAAACAACAGCAATTATGGGAATCTAAAGGAATTGATTCTTATTCTTTCACCCAGCGTATTAGCTGTTTTTGCACTCAAGAATACACGCAGCCCAAAGAAGTGGTGGTACGCGATGGGCTTGTAGTTTCGGTTGCAGGAGCTACCTATGATGCTGACTTAGACCAATCGATTTTAACGGTAGATGCCCGTATTGATTATATTCGAAAAAGTTTGGAAAGAAACCCAGAAGCCTCTAAGGTTACCTATGATCCTATCCATGGTTTCCCCACCAATTTTTATTTCGATTTTAGTTTTATGATAGCAGACGAAGAAATTGGATACACCTTCACCGACTTTAGGTCTCAAGAAATAGAATAAAAGTGCTTTCTATTTAAAAGCAGCGATAAACTCATCTTCATCTTTACCCGCAGCAACAAGTTCAATAGCCTTGTTTACAATTTCATCTGCATCTGTACTGAAACCAAGTCCAGTTACCAAACGTTTCAAAAGACTTTTTTCTCCTTCATCAGCAATGCTGTCTGCATATACCATTCGGGTTAGATCGTACAAGCGCTCCAGTCTGTTTTGAGTAGTGGATGGTGGATTGATTTTGTACGTATCAGCATTCTTAAGAATGTTTTGATATTCCTCTTCTTCCACTTCAAGGTTGATAGCCGTACGGTTTAAGAAAGCTTGTTCATCGTCGTTAATGATGCCATCGGACAATGCCACTCGGACAATTGCAGCAAAATGATCGCGGTTTCTATTTTTAAAACCAGAAGAATAAATATCAGATATAGACATATTGTGAATTTTGATCAAATATAAAAAATAGCCCGAGGCTATCCTATTGGGATTTTACTTTTTTTAACCTAAATATCATTTAGCAGAACTTTGCTCATAACAATACTGGAAATGCGCTTTTAGGGTCATGTTTGAAGTTCCTTTTTTCTTTTTTGACCATTTGTAAATATTCGATTGGTGCATAGTCAAAAGGGCTTTTATTTCTGGATGAAGTTTTTCTTCTTCGATTAAACTCTTCACCTGGCTTATGAAGTGGAGTTGTAAAGCCCGTTCATAGGAATCGGGTTGTTCTCTATTTTTAAATAGCTGCGTATAGAGAGTATTTAAAAGTTCCTCAACCCTCAGTGCTTTTCCCAAAAGCGTTTGACTCGTAGATAACATTCGGTTCAGTTTTTTGACGGATAAAAATCGATTGAGTGCAGCGCGTTGTAGGTTTTGAATGGTTTTTAAACTCCCTTCGCTTTTAAAATTAGAAACCAATTGGGGATCCATCAACCAATTGGGAGTATTCCACAATTCGCGATTCAAAAAGTTTAATGCCGCTAGTTGGTTTGCCTTGGGGGTATTAACATAGGTGGTAACGCCTTTTTGATTGGTGTTGTGCAACGTTTCATTGACCCCTCCAACGATATTGTGCACATGATAGATATACCTTCGGTATACACCGACCATTTCGCCATAAAGCTCTTCTAATTCATCATAATGATCTCCTTCCGTTAAGGTCCATTGTGGAAGATTTTTAGCTACAATCTTAAGATTTTTTATTCCATAGCCACTGGCCTTAATCGGGTCGTCTCCTATGTTTTCTGTTTGAGCATTAGGATCGTTCCCACGACCTCCAAACATATACATTGGATCTAAAGACTTTGCATCTACAAATGCTTTTAAGGTTTTGGTTTCTTCTTCTAGACTTTTCGATTCGTAATGACGGTATCCCCATTCAATTGCATAAGCATCATAAGGTCCTAATTGGCGTACAAAACGAATGTTTTCGTCCCCAGGTTGTGCTACATAATTGTATCGTGCATAATCCATGATGGTAGTAGCAATACCCATTTTTTGAGTAAATGTACCCGACCGTAAAGAGTCAACTGGGTAGGCAGCGCTTGCCTTCATGTTGTGGGGTAATCCCAAGGCATGACCAATTTCATGTGAAATGACTCTACGCATCATTTCTCCAATTTCTTTTTCGGGGGTATCGAGGGTTCTGGCCTTTGGATTTGCAGCAGCAGTTTCAAGTAAATATCGATTGCGGTAGGAGCGGAGGTGGTTGTGATACCAGATGATATCACTTTCAATAATTTCGCCAGTTCTAGGATCAGAAACACTAGGACCTACTGCATTTCTTGTGGTCGATGCTACATAACGAACAGTAGAATATCGAATATCTTCTGGACTAAAGTCCGGGTCCTCTTCTGCAGTTGGAGGCTCTTTGGCTTGTATGGCATTTTTAAAACCGGCTTTTTCAAAGGCAGTATTCCAATCTTCAATCCCTTGTTTGAAATAGGGACGCCACTTAGTGGGTGTTGCAGGATCCAAATAATACACAATAGGTTTTATGGGTTCTGACAGTTCTCCCCGCTCATAAGCTTCCTTATCTTTTGGTTCTAAACGCCAACGACGAATTAACTCTATTTCATCAGCTTTCAACGCTTGGGAGCTGTAATCTATCTTTCTAAGGGAAAACCATCCTACTCTTCGATCGCTGTACCGGATTTTCATTTGATCTTCGGGCAAGGCGATAAACGAATGATTGATTTGAAAACTAAAGGTTTTACTTGGGTTTGCTCGTGGGGCCTTTGATGCGCTAAAGGTCAAGGTATGGAGGATTTCTGTATTTTTTGGAAAACTTTTGGCAGCATCGATAAGGCTTCTTTTTTTGTCAGCACTCCCGATTTTATAATTTTCTTTTTGAGTTTTCCGAATGATATTGAATCCAGGAGAATCATTCATATAGTGATTACTCACATCAATTAAAAAGCGGTTTTCTTCCTTGTTTTTTATGTCAAAGGCAGCTAAAATAGGTTGAAAGTTATTCTCAGCTACACTGAGACTAATCGGGTCTTCTGCTGAAGCTATATTGCTGTACGAAATTTGCTTCCAAATAATTTGCTTCCCTTTTTTTATAAAACGAATGACCTGCTGTGCTGTTTTAGAACCTGCATTCGTATAGGGTGAATAATTGGCTGGTAATTGTGCAATTCGAGTAACGACCAAGAGGTCTTTGTCTAAAAGTGTGCTGTCAATTTCGAAAAATAATTTATTTTCCTCATTCAAATAGGTAGTGATCAACCCTTTGTTTTGAGTCATTTTTTGAGTCAAAGAATCAATACTTTTTGACGCTTTAGAAGTACTTTTTTTCTTTTGTGCTTGAATTCCAAATGAACACAACAGCACAAGGATTAACATACGTAGTTTCATGAGTTCAATTTTAGTAAAGCTAAAAAAAAGCAGCTGACTAAAGCTGCAGAAGGTCTAGAATAATGTAATATTTATTCTTTTAGAGCTGAAAGTTCAAACCAACGTTCTGATTTTTCTTCTAATTCTTGCCCCAGTTTACCCAGTGTTATGGAAAGTTCTTCAATGTCTTTAGGATCGAGTGCTTCAGTTGAAAAACGATTTTGAATTTCTTCTTTCTTAGTTTCAATTTTTTCAATTTCTCGTTCCAGTTTTTTGAATTCTTTTTGCTGTTCAAAAGTCAAAGAAGCTTTATTTGGACTTTCTTTCCATTCTTTTTTCACTTTTTTTTCTGCTACGGCTGTTGTCTTTTTTTCCACGACTTGTGAATCCTCGTATACACGATAATCGGAGTAATTCCCCGGAAAATCTTCGATTACACCTTCGCCTTGGAAGACAAATAAATGGTCTACGATTTTATCCATAAAATAACGATCGTGGGATACAACCAGCAGGCAACCCGGGAAATCGAGTAAAAAGCTTTCTAAGACATTAAGGGTTACAATATCCAAGTCGTTGGTTGGCTCATCTAGGATTAGAAAGTTCGGGTTTTGTATTAAAACCGTACAGAGGTATAGACGCTTGCGTTCTCCACCACTTAGTTTTTCGACAAAGTCGTATTGCTTTTTTCGATCGAATAAAAACCGTTCAAGCAGCTGTTGTGCAGATATTTTACGCCCTTTTTTAAGAGGAATAAAATCGCCAAATTCACGGATCACATCAATTACTTTTTGTCCCTCTTTGACCTTGATTCCCTTCTGGGTATAGTAACCAAATTTCAGTGTTTCTCCCCAAACAATTTTGCCTGCATCGGGTCTGTCGTTTGATGTCAATAGATTCAGAAAGGTAGATTTTCCTGTTCCATTCTTTCCAATAATACCGATACGATCATTACGCTGAAACATATAGTCGAATTGGTTTAAAATCACCTTGTCGCCAAATGCTTTTTGCACCTTGTGCATTTCGATAATTTTACTACCTAAACGCTCCATGTTGATTTCCAATTGAACTTGGTGTTCATTTCGTCGCTGACTAGCTTTTTCTTTAATCTCCTTAAAATCTTCAATTCTGGATTTAGACTTAGTTGTTCTGGCTTTGGGTTGGCGACGCATCCAATCCAACTCTTTTTTGAAATGGAGCTTGGTTTTATGTGCTTCAACGGACTCCTGAGCTAATCGGGCTTCTCTTTTTTCCAGGTAATAGGAATAGTTTCCTTTGTAGGTGTAGAGGTCACCCTCATCTAATTCTATAATTTCGTTACATACGCGTTCTAAGAAATACCGATCGTGGGTAACCATTAAAAGGGTGACCTTTTCTTTTGCAAAATATTCTTCTAGCCATTCAATCATCTCAAGATCCAGATGGTTGGTAGGCTCATCTAAGATGATCAGTTCGGGTTGCATGAGCAGTGCATTACAGAGAGCAATTCTCTTTTTTTGACCCCCAGAAAGGCTACCTATGACCGCACTTAAATCATTCAGTTTAAGTTTGAATAAAATCTGCTTGTACTGATTTTCAAAGTCCCATGCCTGATTTTGATCCATTGCTTCAAAAGCCTTTTGATAAGCTTCTTGATCATCCGGATTTTCGAGTGCACGCTCGTAGTTAGCAATGATCTCGAGGGTAGGGTTGTCGGCTTGTAAAATGCTTTCTTCAACGGTGAGTTTTGCATCCAGTTTCGGTTCCTGAGCCAAATTAGCAACGCGGGTACCCTTTCTGTAAACAACATTTCCTTGATCTGGATCATCCTCGCCTGCAATGATGTTTAGGATTGAGGTTTTTCCACTTCCGTTTTTAGCAATTAGAGCAATTTTCTGACCCTTATTTATTCCAAACGATAGTGGCTTGAAAATAACTTTTTCACCATACGATTTTGAAATGCCTTCAACGGAGAGTAAATTCATAGGAATTGGATTCTTTTTAGTGCACAAAAATACACATTCATTAGTTGCTAGTTTCTTTATTTAAAATATTAATTATCTAAATGCAGATTCATCTGCTACAATTGAAAGAAACTACAATCAATGGATTGGTAGTTCTGTTGATTACCCCAATGTAATAAATGATCTAAAGCATTATTTAGAAGATCGTTTGAGTAGGTTGGATGCAACTATTAGGGCATTTAAAATAAAAAGTTAATATGCTGTTAACTATTATAATAATAAGTTGATTAAAAAATAAATTATGTATGTTTGTAGACAATTAATTTGTTTTTAATATGGACTATAGATCAGGCTGTCCCATTTCAAATTTATTAGACCTTGTCGGTGACAAATGGTCTCTAGTGATTGTCCGTGACTTCTTTCTAGAAAGAAACACCTTTAAGCAATTCATGGACTCTCCAGAAGGTATTGCAACTAATATTTTAACGGATCGTCTAAAATCATTAAAATCAAAAGGTATTATTGATTTTGCTTTTGCTCCGAATAACAAGAAAACAAAATACTATTACCTAACGGATATGGGTATTGATTTATATCCTGTTGTTTATGAAATGTCAATGTGGAGTAAACGCAATCTTGACATAGAATTTAACGAAATTGCTAGCGATTGGTTTTCAGACAACATCGACAAGGAAGATCATGAAGTAAAAACAAAGTCTGTTGAGGAATATAAATTAATTCGAAAAGATTTGTTTGAACTAGTAAAAGCTTAGGCTTTCGCCTAAACTTTTACTTTACTAGTCAAATTTTCACTTATTATTTATTTTTCTTAAGCCAATCCAAACATTGATCGAAGTCATCGAATAACTGATCTTTAGAAACCAGATCAGGAATAATATCGATACGCTCCATCATGTATTCGGGCTGTTTTGTAGCTCCAACCAACAGTACATTCTTGTCTTGTTGGCGTAAATCCAAAATCACAGATTCTAGTGCATATAGTCCCGACTGATCGATATAAGGAACCTTATCGAGTCGAATCACTAAGGTTGAAGCGTTTTCTGGTATCTGTTTCGCAGTTTCTGTAAACTTGGAGGTTGATCCGAAGAATAAAGGCCCATCAATGTGTTTTATGAATACTTCTTTCTTTATGTCTTTGGGTAAACCTTTTTCATCTTCCCATGATTCTTCTTCTTTGAGGGCTACTATATTCAAACTATCACTGGTTAAATCTCCAATTTTTTTCATGAACATGAGAGAAGCGATTACCAAACCAATTCCTACAGCAAATACTAGATTCCAAACTGTAGAAAGAATCAGAACTACAATCAATATTAGAACTTCATCACGTGGCATGGCTGGGATAGCTTTTAGCCCTTTGTAGTCCATTACACCAATTCCTACGGTAATTAAAATTCCTGCTAGAACAGCTGCAGGTATTTGTGAGGCAATTGGACCAAGTGCTAATAAGATAACAAGTAAAAGCAGTCCAGAAATCATTCCTGAAAGTCTTGTTTTACCTCCCGCATTAATGTTTACAACGGTTCTGATGGTAGCTCCAGCTCCAGGTAAGCCCCCGAATATTGCTCCAATACTATTTCCAATTCCTTGACCAATAAGTTCCTTATTGGGCTTGTGTACTGTTTTAGTCATGTTGTCCGATACTACTGAAGTTAGCAGTGAATCAATAGCTCCAAGGAATGCCAGGGTAATGGCTGTAAAGATGTAGGTACTCAGTGTACCCATTCCAAGACTCCCGAAAAGGGATAGGTTTGGAAGTGGTAAACCCGATGGGATTGCAGCAATGGGACGGTAATCTAAACCAAAGCCTATAGCAACACCAGATACTACAAAGAGTGCTACCAGCGTGCTGGGCACTTTAGTTGTGATGCGTTTAAACCCAAAGATGATCAAAATAGTAAAAAACGCCAAGAGGACCTCCATATAATTTATATCACGGAATATTTTAGGTACTGATTTTATAGTACCAATAACTCCCGAAGCATTTTTTCCAGCTAATGTTTTAGCTTCAATTAAAATATCTTCTTCCGTTATTTTTTGTGCTCGATCGATGGTTGTTTTAAAATCTTCAAGAACAAGGATTCCCTCATTCATCTCATCCTTCAGAATATTTTCTAAAATAATTTCTTCGGCTTGAGGCTTGAACTGTGTAACGTAATTTAAATCTTCCTTGGGGTAATAACCAAAAGAAGGTGGAATTTGTGTAATTAGAATGATCACCCCAATAGCGGTCATAAAACCTGAGACTACCGGGTAGGGGATGTATCGTATGTATTTACCAATTCCCAACATACCGAGGGCAACTTGAAGTAAACCTGCTAAAAAGAAAACGCATAGGATCGTCGGGAGCGCCTTTTCAACATTTCCGTCGAAATTGGAAATGATTTCTGCAATAAAAACCATACTTACGGCAGTCATTGGAGCCGTAGGCCCAGAAATTTGAGTGGCAGTACCTCCAAACAACGCAGCGAAAAAGCTTAAGAAAATAGCTCCATAGAGACCAGCGCTTGGTCCTAAGCCCGAACTCACACCAAAGGCTAGTGCAAGAGGTAAAGCAACAATACCAGCAGTTAGTCCGCCGAATAAATCCCCGCGAATATGTTTAAAATCAAATTGTAGAAGCTCTTTCATAGATAAATAGTATTTGTTAGCGCAAAGATTGTTTTTTTTTCAGATTTCAAAGAAAAAAAACGGCATTTAGTTTCTATGATTTTAAATATAGTTTTCCGTTTTTATAATTTAATTGATGTATTCTTCTTTTTCCTTTTTAATAGTAACGGTTGTTGGATCCATTAAAATTGCTGCTTGTCCCAACGTCTTTGGAAGTTCGTAGCTAAAGAAATATTTCATGGTCTCTATTTTTCCAATATAAAATTCTTCAGATAAGGAAGCATCAGGGTCCTTTAGACTTTCTTGAGCTTTGGTTGCTATCTCGAGCCATGTCCATCCAATAATAATAAGACTAAAAAATTCCATAAAAATACTAGCATCTGCTAAGTAACGTTCAAAGTCTCCTTTTACAGCGTGTGGCATCAGTTGCTGAAGTATCTTCTGTGTAAGCGCTAATTTTTCACTTAAAATAGCCGCATAGGGTTGTAATGCTTCATGTTTCTTAGAAGCTTCAATTGTTTCTAAGATTTCGGCAGACAATAAAGCAAGTCCTGAGCCCTGGCCCATTGTGATTTTACGACCCAATAAATCTTGGGATTGAATCCCGGTAGTTCCCTCGTATATCGCAGAAATTCGTATGTCTCTATAGTATTGTTGTAAGATAAAATCAGCACAAAAACCATAGCCGCCCAATACCTGTAAGCCATTATTTACGGCATAACTTCCCGCTTCCGATGGATAGGTCTTCACTACAGGAATAATCATCTCAAGGAGGGTATTGTATTTGTTTTTTTCTTCTGGGGAGGTGGCGGTAACCTCTAAGTCGTAATATTTAGCCGCTCGCAGCACAAGACTCATGGAGCCTTCTACGACTGCTTTTTGTAATAAAAGCATGCGTCTAACATCGGGGTGTTCAATAATCAAGCTTTGATTCTCATCAGGATTTTTCTTTCCGTCACTAGATAATTTCCTTCCCTGTGGTCGCTCGTTGGCATATTGTAAAGAAGCATAATAGGCAGCAGATGCAATGGCAGAAGCGCCACGACCTACAGCAATTCGTGCAGCATTCATCATCAAAAACATATAATTCAAGCCTTGATTTTCGTTCCCAACAAGCCATCCTCTGCAATCCTCAGCATCTCCAAATCCGAGATGGGTGGTACAATATCCCCGTTGACCTAACTTTTGAAAATCTGCAACTGTAGTAACATCATTTGGTGTTAAAACTCCTGAGGCATCGGGTCTGTTTTTTGGAACTACAAATAGAGAAATTCCTTTGGTTCCTTTCGGCGCTCCTTCAATACGGGCAAGAACCAAATGAACGATGTTCTCTGCAAATTGATTGTCCCCTCCGGAGATGAAAATCTTTTGGCCTGTTATGTTATAGTAGCCATCGGAAGTGGGTTTAGCCTTAGTCACAATATCCGACAAGGAACTTCCGGCTTGTGGCTCTGTCAAACACATGGTACCGCCCCATTGCCCTGATAACATCTTGGGAACATATGCCTCATTCAATGCTTTGTTTGCAAAGTGGATGATTAATTCTGCAGCTCCTTGGGTTAAGCCTGCATATCCAGGTAAATGATTGTTGGCAGCATCGAGAATAAAGTAAGCAGCTGTGTGAGCCAATAGTGGAATTTGCATACCACCGTCATCATAATCAAAAGAAGCAGAGATAACCCCAAGTTCTCCTCCCTTATGCATCATGGTCTTTACTTGATCATGAACGTATACTTTTCCGTCTTTATAATGAGCTGGTTGCTCATCCATCTCTTTGACGAAAGGAAATAACTCCTTATCGGCAAAGTCTTTATTCGATTCTAAAAAGAGATCGATGGATTCTTTATCATGATCAACAAAGCGTTCTCTTTTAAATAATTCTTCTAGTTGATGCACATCATAAAGCATATACTTCAGCGTGTCGATATCAATGTATTTATCAGCCATAATTCTTGGAAAAGATTAATTTAATTTAAAATTAATTAAAACAGGTAAATCTAATATGAATTTTGGATTTAACCTCAACTTTCCATATTTAAATTATTTGAACGGTAATGCCCTTCCTCCTCAATTGCTTAATGAATGCGAGTAGAATCGGGAGCTTATAACTTTCGTAACACAAGCTAATAGTTGATTTATAATTGTTTATGATGCAACTATAGGGAATATCAATACTATGTTTGTAAAAGCAATTGATCTCCTCACTACTTTAGATCAATTGATTTTAATATTTTGTCATTATGGAAAATTTGAAAAACACTACATCAGGAGGGAAATGTCCTTTTAACGGAGGCGCTCTAAAACAAGTTGCAGGAAAAGGAACACAAAACAAAGATTGGTGGCCCAATCAATTGAATTTAAACATCCTGCGTCAACATTCAAAGGCTTCAAATCCAATGGATGCTGATTTCAATTATCGCAAGGCTTTTGAGTCGTTGGACCTCCCTGCTTTAAAGCAAGATATTGAGACGCTAATGACAAACTCCCAAGATTGGTGGCCAGCAGATTTTGGACACTACGGACCTTTTTTCATACGCATGGCATGGCACAGTGCCGGAACCTACAGAATAGCAGACGGTCGTGGGGGAGCCGGATCCGGAACCCAACGTTTTGCACCCTTAAACAGTTGGCCAGACAACGGGAACTTAGATAAGGCAAGACTTTTGCTATGGCCCATAAAACAAAAGTATGGGAATAAAATCTCATGGGCAGATTTGATGATACTCGCTGGTAACTGCGCTTTGGAGTCCATGGGCTTTGAAACCTTTGGCTTTGCAGGTGGACGTGAAGATGTTTGGGAACCAGAAGAAGATATTTATTGGGGATCAGAAGTAGAATGGCTTGCAGACAAACGATATGAAGGGGATCGCGAATTAGAAAATCCACTTGCAGCTGTACAAATGGGCCTCATCTATGTAAACCCAGAGGGTCCAAATGGAAAACCAGATCCACTAGCTTCTGCAGTTGATATTCGAGAAACTTTTGGACGAATGGCTATGAATGATGAAGAAACTGTAGCGCTTATCGCTGGAGGACACACTTTTGGTAAAACACACGGTGCTGCTGACCCTGATAAATATGTTGGTCCAGAACCGGCAGCTGCTGGTATTGCGGAACAAGGATTGGGTTGGAAAAATTCTTTTGGAACTGGGAATGCTGGAGACACCATTACGAGTGGCCTCGAAGGTATTTGGACAACAACTCCCACCCAATGGAGCAATAACTATTTCGAAAACCTATTCGGATTCGAATGGGAACTCACCAAAAGTCCAGCAGGAGCACATCAATGGAAACCTAAAAACGATGGCGGAGTGGGTTCAGTACCCGACGCTCACGATCCATCGAAAACGCATAGTCCGATCATGCTTACAACTGATATTGCGCTTATAGAAGACCCAAAATATAAGGTTATTTCCAAGCGTTTTTATGAAAATCCAACTGAGTTTGCAGATGCATTTGCTCGTGCTTGGTTTAAACTTACGCATCGGGATATGGGGCCGAAAGCACTTTATTTAGGGACAGAAGTTCCGCAAGAAGATTTGATATGGCAAGACCCAATTCCCGCCCCTAAAGCTAAACAAATTGATCAGGCAGACATCAATTCACTCAAAGCAATACTTATGAACTCAGAACTCACCATAGCACAATTGGTGTCTACAGCTTGGGCTTCTGCTTCTACCTACAGGAATTCTGATAAGCGTGGTGGTGCCAATGGTGCGCGTCTGACCTTATCGCCTCAGAAAGATTGGGAAGTGAATAAGCCCGAACAACTGCGTTCCGTTATTGCACGTTTAGAACAAATAAAAAACACCTTTAACAGCAGCCAAATGGACGGGAAAGAGGTTTCCTTAGCAGACTTGATTGTACTGGGCGGTTGTGTTGGTATAGAAAAGGCGGCTCAAAATGCTGGTCAGAAAATAAGTGTTCCTTTTACCCCAGGGCGAACCGATGCTACCCAAGATCAAACAGACGTAGACTCCTTTGCAATCTTAGAGCCCAATGCCGACGGATTTAGAAACTACCTGAAAGCGACCTATACCGTTTCTGCAGAAGAAATGCTGATAGATAAAGCACAATTGATGTGTCTTACCGCTCCAGAATTGACTGTGTTGATTGGCGGAATGCGGGTTTTAAACACCAATTTTGATGAATCAAATTATGGGGTTTTTACAAATAACAAAGAATCGCTTTCAAATGATTTTTTTGTAAATTTATTGGACATCAACACTACTTGGAATGCCACATCTGATTATGAAGATGTTTTCGAAGGACGGGATCGTGCTACTGGAACATTAAAATGGACAGGAACGCGAGTAGATATGATTTTTGGATCGAATTCCGAGCTGAGAGCCCTAGCCGAAGTTTATGGTTTTAGTGATGCAAACACGAAGTTTGTTCAGGATTTTGTTTCGGCTTGGACCAAAGTAATGAACTTAGATCGTTTTGATATCCTTTAATTGTTTTAAGGGAATTTCGTTTGTAATGCTATTGGTTTTTAAAACGAAAGAAGGGTTATGATTTGTTGTATTGTTTTAAAACCAACACATAAATCCAAGAAGCTTCTTCTGGAACGATCCAGACAACGAGAGTTTTCTGAGATTTTAGAAGCCCAGTTGCGTTGTCCTGTTTTTATATTCAATTATACCGATATAACCTATGTTTTTTTTGAAGATGTAATTGTAGTTCCATCTGCGCTTAAAATAACAGCTGATTTTATGATCACCATTCAAGCGACTGATCTCAGAGTCTTGGATGTGAGCGACACGCCTGATTATTTCTGGAATGAAGTGAAAAACAAATTGTCTTCACTAGCAATATCTGCGTTCGAATGGAAACACTTGATCAGTAGTTTTTTGATGCAAATGGACCCCTTCAATCCCAAGAAATCTGATGTTGGAATTGACCTTTTTGAACAATTCCGGGACTTGATAAAAGCTGAGGGAAGTAGTAAACAGCAAAAATACTTTAAGAATAAATTATCGATTTTGCGCAAAAGAGTTTCTCTTGAATCCCTCTTGCGCTTCCTAAAAAGAGATTAACTTTAAAGAATCAATTTCTGCAGATGCTTATGACCGGAACGGAGCCACTTAATAAAACAGACTATAAACATTTTCACAAGATCAATACCCGATGGATGGATAATGATGTTTATGGGCATATCAATAATGTTACCTATTATTCTTATTTCGATTCGGCTGTAAACCATTATTTAATCAATACGGCTGGACTAGATATTCACAATGCGCCCATCGTTGGTTTTGTTGTTAATTCCCAATGCAATTACCTTGCTCCAATTGCTTTTCCCGATGCAATAACAATTGGACTTCGAGTAAACCAAATAGGAAACAGTTCAGTAACCTATGGTTTGGCTGTATTCAAAGAAGGCGCAAACCAAGCATCTGCTTACGGAAGCTTTGTTCATGTTTTTGTCAAACGAAAGGAGCAAACTTCAGTTTCTATCCCCCTAAACATTCTTGCGGCATTAGAAGCCTTATTGGTTTTGAAAAGTGAAAAAAATGCCCAATGAAAATTGAATATTGTAGAGACTACGAGGAAATGAGTCGTGCAGCTTTTGATTCTTTTTATAATGCATTAAAACGGGATTCAAAGCTATCGATTTGTGTGGCAACGGGCCATTCTCCAACTGGAGTTTACGAGCGGATGGCTAAAAACCATCAAGATGAGCCCGAACGCTATACTGCACTTCAAGTTGTGCAACTAGACGAATGGTTTGGACTGTCTTCAGACGATCCGAGTTCCTGTGCGTACTACATACAAAATAAAATCCTGCTTCCTTTAGCCGTTTCTGATGACCGCTACCTATCGTTTAAAAGTGATACAACTGAACCTGAAGCGGAATGCATGCGCGTTCAAAAGGAACTGAATAAACGCAAACCGATCGATATTTGTTTTTTAGGACTGGGTAAAAATGGTCATTTGGGGTTTAATGAACCTGCTGCTACTTTATCCGATGCATGCCATAGGAGTACGTTATCCGAAACTTCTGTGCAGCACAGCATGACCAAAACGATGAAACACAACCCCAAGTTTGGCCTTACTGTTGGAATGGCTGATATTCTTCGGTCTAAAAAAATCATTTTACTAGTCACGGGTGCAGGTAAAGAGCTCACCCTAAAACAGCTGCTGACTCAAAAGGTCACTTCTCAATTACCAGCATCTTTCTTATGGAATCATCCACAGGTAGTATGCTATATCGATTCCGAAAGTATCTAGCTAAGTTCAGCTAATTATCAATCAATGCAAAGGGCAGCAGCTCCTAGGATTGCAATCCCATTTACGCCTGAAACTTCAATTACTAAATGCTCCGTTTGCTTAGGAAAAGCGAAGGTTTTTAGGGTTTCTTCCATCGACTTTTTAAAGAGAGGAAAAGCTTTACTGATGGATCCTCCAAGTACAATTGCTTCGGGAGCTATCATATAATTGATGTTGTTGATTGCGTTTCCTAAATGCAGTCCAAATTCACGGTATGCCTGCAGTGCAGTTGCATCACCTTGGGTAGCTAAAAGACTCAATTCTTTTGCAGTTGCATTGAAGTTTCGTTCAAAAAACAGACTACTTACATAGTACTCAATGATGCTGTCTTTGTAGGTTACCATTCCGATTTCACCTGCTCCGAAGAACAAGCCGTTATGCAATTTTCTTTCAATGATAATACCCATCCCCAAGCCTGTCCCGATGGAGAGCCCCACAAAATTATTGTAGGCTTTTCCAGCACCGTAAATGTATTCTCCTTTTGCAAAGCAATTGGCATCATTATTCAAATGAACGGGAATAGAATAGCGGCCTTCTAAGATGTCTCTAAGCGGGATTGTTTCCCAGGCTGGCAGGTTGATGATGTCATAAATAATTCCAGTATCGGGATCTACAATTCCAGGCACTCCAACTCCTATTGCCGTTGTATTTTTTGTGATTAGGGCATCTATTGTTGCAAACAGTATGGTGAAAAGCTCTGACTCTGTGCAGTTTTGATGCACAGGATTTGTTGCTTCTAAATCAATTTCTCCATCAGAAACACGTCCAGCTTTAAAATTTGTCCCCCCCAAATCGACACCTATATACTCGTTCATTTCCCTTCATTTTTAGAACCCATAAATTTATTGGTGACTAAGGGTTTCGCCCAAAATCCGATAGACAAGATAAAGACTAGGGGTATAATGAGAAAAAACAGGGCTGTTTTTAAAGAAGTTACTTCTCCGATTATTCCAACGATAAACGGGAGGATGGCCCCCCCAGCAATTCCGGTACACAAAATTCCAGATAAGGATCCGTGATGAGTTTTGATTGAATTCAGACCCAATGAAAAAATTATAGACCACATTACAGAAATACTAAACCCTAGCATAGGAAATGCAATTAAGGCAACAGCAGCAGTACCCAAGAGTGCAAAAAACAAACAGACCAGGGTGGTTAGGGTTGCACCGATCAGTAATTTTCGACTATCCATAACCTTCAATAAGGCGAGTCCCAAAAGACATCCAAAGGTGAGCATCGCCCAAAAATAAGCAACGGTATTGGCACCAGTAGTTTGGGCATCTAGTTGGTGGTATTCTTGTAAAAACTGAGAGATCCAATTTCCTATTCCTTGTTCAACCCCAACATAGCAAAAGATCCCCAAGAAGTATAAGAGGGTGTATTTGTTTTTTAATAATTCCCAATAGGAACTCGAATCTCCTGCCTTTTCATCTTCAGCTTTTTCGTAGCTGGGGTATTTTGTTAGTGAAACCACAAGAACCAAGAGGAAGGAAACGATTGCAAATACGATGTATAAGGAAGCCCAAGGGATGTTGTCAGGCATAAAATTACGTAGTGTCGTAGCCCAATTTTCAGTAGCGTGATCTTCTACCAAATACTGGTATAAATAAGGACTTGCAAACGATGCCCCCCCAAAAACCAATTGTGCAGCAACGGAATTGAATGCAAAATGTTCTTCTCCACCCGCAGCCCGAAGCATGGGGTTTATGATGACCTGCAAAACAGCCATGCAACTACCCAAAACAAAAAGGGTGAAACTAAAAACGATGTGAGTGGGAACAAATACAAAGCCCAGAGAGGCAAGGGTCATGAGTAAAAAAGAAAAACTCAGCAGCGCTTTATTTCCAAACCGTTCCGATAAAAAACCAGCAGGGATTGACATCACCCCATAGGCGATGAAAAACGAAAAGGGCAAGAACCCGGTCATGGTAAGGCTTAGGTCAAAACTTTCTTTAACATCTACTAGGATTGAATTGAGAATGTTGGTGACTAAGGAAATGACAAAGAATATCAGCATGACCAATAATACAATGTGGAGGTACCTTTTTGGAGATTCTACTTTATTTGTGACTACTTCTGAATGCATAGCGTAAAAGATAAAAATTAAAGATTCATAAACCGAATTCTTGAATACCGTTGAATATAGGACTTAATTCATAAACGGATTAAATTTTAGTGGATTTAAATTATAAGTAGTGGAGATTTTTGTTGGGTAGGATTCAAGATGTGGAACAAAAAAACAAAGCTGTGGAATAATAGAATTGCGGGTACTAGGCTATTTCTTTGATCGTCAGTTTATACAACGTATCAAAAACATCAAAAATAAGGACTGCATCCTTTTTTCTAACGGCTATATGATACTCGCATACTGCTTCTAATTTTTGATGCACGATTGTTATGTTTTTTTCTTTTACGATGCGCATCACTTTATTCATTAAATCGTAATCAAAGTTTAATCGATAGACAACATCAATCGTTTTTTCTACAATTGGTGCTGCCTCTAAGGTTATCTGGGCGGAATTTTTATAAGCTTGTATCAGTCCGCCAACGCCTAGTTTTGTACCTCCGAAGTAGCGAACCGATACGACCAAGATATTCGTAACCTCAAACGCTTGAATTTGTCCGTAAATGGGCATACCGGCTGTGTTATTGGGTTCGCCATCATCGTTTGCACGGAAACGAAGGGTTTCGGTTCCCAACTGCCAAGCATAACAAAAATGACCTGCTGTATGATGTTTTTTCTTTAAGTAACCCAAAGCATTCTTAACCTCTTCTTCATTCAAAACTGGAAAAGCGTACCCATAAAACTTACTGTTTCTATCTTTAAACAGCGTTTCTTCCGAGGGGTTTTCTATGGTTTTATAGCAATCGTTCAAGATTTTAAATATACAGCCTAATCTGGTGTGGACAGCTGAAATTGTATTTTTTTATAGCCTACAGACCTTATTTACATCTGAGGGTGTCTTCCCTAAAGGCAGTTGAATGACCTGGTTCCATGGATAACTTCCAAACGATGATTTTTGGTTGCTTTTGTGTTTTTATGTCCTTTAGTAAGGAATCCACAAATACCTGATGATTTTATTGCGATGTTTGTTATATTTACCAGAGACTTAATGCAAATTTGTAAATTCAGTTGGCAGCCCTTTTGTGTACTTGGGGCAGTATATCATCAACATGATTAATTAAAAAAATAATTAAAAAAAAATCAATGAAAAAAATCCTAGTACTTCTTGTAATTCTATGCTTATCAGTATCCGTTCAGGCACAGGTTGATTTATTCAACGGTCAAAATTTGGATGGTTGGGAAATCAATGGAACAGAAAAATGGTATGTTGAAAAGGGGGAATTAATTTGTGAAAGTGGTCCCGATGCAGCATACGGTTATCTATCGACTAAAAAGCATTACGACAATTTTGAATTGGAACTCGAATTTAAACAAGAGGCAGACGGTAATAGCGGTGTGTTTTTTCGGTCAACTGTAGCAGGTACTATAGTCAACGGATGGCAAGTTGAGGTTGCTCCTCCCAAGCTGCATACGGGTGGAATTTATGAATCCTATGGAAGAGGATGGCTGATAAAACCAGATCCTGCAAAAGATCAGTATTTGAAAATGGGTTCATGGAATACAATGAAAATAATTGCAAATGGCAATACGGTGACTACTTATTTAAACGGCCATGAAATGGTTGAGATTGTGGATGAGAAGATTGGAAAAGGAAAAGGCGGTATTGCTCTACAGATCCATTCTGGAGGTGGAATTAAAGTTAAATGGAGGAATATCAAATTAAAAGAATTATAAAATGAAACAGCTATTACTTTTATGCACCGTTTTTTTTATGATCACGGGCTGCAAAGAAAACAATACCAAAAAGCAGGATACTTCCTCTGAATGGATCTCGCTTTTTGACGGAAGTTCACTCGATGGATGGAGAGCATATAATGGAGAAAGCCTACCCCAGGGATGGGCTATTGTAGATAGCGTTATGACCTTTACGAGTGAAATGGTTTCTGAAGAGGAATACGACTATAAAGTAAGTCGGGATATTATTTATGGCGCTCAAGAATTTGAAAATTTTGAACTCTATGTCGAATGGAAAATTCCACCCGGTGGGAATAGCGGTATTTTTTACCATATCGCAGAAGGTTATGAGGGTATTCCCGAAGTAGCACCCGAATATCAGTTGATTGACGATGAACATTATACCGATTTTCACGACATAACGGAATACAATAAAAGTATTGGGATAACTGAAAATCCCCAAGATTTGCACCCGTTGCAAGCTACAGGAGCCGACTATGCAATGTATGCGGCAGATCCTTCCAAAAAAAATCTTAACCCCGCCGGTGAATGGAATAACAGCAGAATTGTTTTTACTCCCACCCGAGTGGAGCACTGGCTCAACGGTCAATTACTTTTGAGTTTTGTCCCCTGGTCTGATGATTGGAATGCAAAAAAGAATAACGGGAAATGGCAGCTTACTTCAGATTACGGTATCCACAAAAAAGGCTTTATCGGCTTTCAAGATCACTCCGCATCCCTATGGTTTAAAAATATTAAAATAAAACAATTGTAAAAATGAAAAAAAGAGATTTTATTAAAACAGCATCCCTGGCCCTTGGAGCTACAGTTCTTCCACTATCAACTTGGTCATGTGAAAACCCAGAATCGATATTGCGTACGGCACATATTGGTGTTTCCAATATGGGACTCGAAGATTTAAAAGCGATCGCATCTCATGCAAATGTTGTTGTTACAGCACTTTGTGACGTTGATAGCAACGCGCTTAAGGCTGCTAATGCAATGTTTCCAAAAGCTCAAATTTTCAAAGATTATCGGGCAATGTTCGATCAAATTTCAGAACAAATTGATGCTGTGATCGTATCCACACCCGATCATACACATGCTCCAGCTTCCTTACTCGCTATGGAGAAAAATAAAGCTGTTTACTGTCAAAAGCCACTGACTCATTTCGTTTCCGAATCTAGAGCGATGCGTAAAGTTGCCAATGAAAAAAACCTTGTCACCCAGATGGGAATTCAAGTACATTCATTTTATGACTATAAACTAGCTACTTATCTAATCCAAGGCGGAATCATTGGGAAAGTAAGCAAGGTTATCGCCTGGTCAAATAAGAATTGGGGGTACGATGGTCCTGCTCCAGAAGGTGTAGATCCAGTTCCTGAAAATCTTGATTGGAATCTTTGGCTGGGTACATCGAAAGAACGCCCGTATAAAGACGAATACTACCATCCGGGTAATTGGAGAAAGCTAATGGACTACGGTTGTGCCACGCTAGGTGATATGGGCGTCCATATTTTTGATACTCCTTACAATGCTCTTGAGCTTGACGTACCCAATACAATTACTAACGAGTGCAGACCTTTCAATGGGTATGGATATCCTGAACGCAATATCGTTCGTTATACCTTTGATGGAACTGCCCACACAACGGATAGTTTTGAATGGTTGTGGTATGATGGCGAAGCCGGACCTGATGTTACGGAAGCGTTAGAACTTCCTGAAGGTGATAAGTTACCAGATCAAGGTGCAATGTTTATTGGGGAAAACGGCAAACGTTTACTTTTACCCCACTTTATGGAGCTTCCAAAACTGATAGAAGAAGAAGCATATAAAACCTATGATATCGCTTCCTATGATCCCGAAAACACTTTAGGCGAACCTATTCGAGATTATGCTAGCGAATCGCCAAAGCATTACCACGAATTTGTTGACACTTGTCTTGGTAAATCTACTTGCTCGGCTCCCTTTGAATATGCTTCTAGACTTACAGAAACCATCCTTTTGGGTGTAATTGCAGGACGTTTTCCAAACAAAACGCTCAATTATAATAAAGAAACCTCTGAGTTTGTTGAACAAGAAGCTAACGAATTTCTTAAAGGAGATCAGCGCGATTTTTAGTTTCTATTTAACTGACCTTATTTTAAAAAAGAGCCTTTCATCGAAAGGCTCTTTTTTGTTTATTCACTTATTATTGGACCTTGAAGTGATTTAATGAGTTTCCATCTCAATATTTTTTTACTTGTATTTAACAATTTAAAATTATATATTTAAATATTATTTAAAATTTAACTATTCTATGAAACACTTAATTAAGTACGTACTATTATTTGTATCCACTATTGTTTTGGGACAAAACGTTATCGAGGTTCACTATCGCCATGTAGATTCTGACAAAATTGCAGAATTTGAATTTAAAGAAAATGAATACTGGTCTAAGGTAAAACAGGCAGCAATTGATGATGGAAATCTACTTGCTACTGCCTTTCTTCGAGTCGCAGATGCTGGTATTGTGAGTGATCCAACAATGCCAACACACGCATTTGTTTTAGTCTTTAAAGACTTTGAACAATTAGCAAATTCAAAATATATATGGGCAAATGCCGGAAAAGTTTTGGGAGTTGATCCTAGTACTGTTGGAACAGCTGAAATTTCTAAAACATTGATGGTCCAACGTTATAAACTAATTGATGAATTGCCTTTACAAGAATTCAAGTATGCCGTTTGGAACTATTCAAAACCTAAAAACTTAAATGGGTTTATCGATGAGAACATAAAACTGTGGAAGCCGCATTTCAAAAAGAATCTAGGTAAAAACGGTTTTGCCGGTTGGGGAATTTTTGCAAGAGTATATCCACAAGGCATGAACGAATCTAGTGTTTTGACCTATGATCACTACACGACCCTCGCAAGCGCTATGAATGCTTTATCTCCCATGGACTACGATCAGTCGATTATATCAAAATCTAAGATGTCGGAATATGACCCCAATGGATTTAGATACAGAGTTTTGCTCGAGCTTATCGAATTTCAAGGAAGTGTAAAGTAAATTCAGGAGTTTAAAATAAATAGATTTTATTTTTACAAGGATTTCTTTACTTTACATTAAAAACGCCTCTAAATTATTAGAGGCGTTTTTTTTATAGAATCAATTTTCTTTGAAATAAGGTAGTCAGGTAGGGGGAGTTTTGATTAATTAAAACGGTTGCCCTAATCTGTTGCAAGGTTTAAAATTATTGAGATACTGGGACAAGCTGGGCGCTTAAATCGGGATCTTCATTGAATTCATCTAAGGGGAACATGGGTCTTTTGATTCTTTTGTAACCCAATCTATTCAAATCCTGATCAACTCCACCCGGGGTTAATGCCATGATCCAGCCCTTATTCATATCATAGAGTTCGGGTACTAAGTATCCGATTTTCACAATTACAATATCCGTTTCACGTGGATTCAAATCCAAATCAGTAAAGTCTTTTTCATGATGATAGGGCTTTCTTTTTTTGGTGACAATTACCGAAATACTTCCTGTTTTAACAACGATCTCTGTCTCCGCATATCGATCTCCCGTTTTGATGGATTGAATAATCCCTTTTAAAAATATTGGACCAGCGTAGCGATCATCAACAGCCGCTCCAACAAAACCTTCTACATAGGAACCCACCTCAAGATTTGCTGCATTTTCAATTAATTTTGGCCCTGGTATAGAAGCATAGATTACCGAAGGTCCATCAGGCTTTTTAAATTCATCTCTTTGTAACAATTCATTTAATGTCCAGCTTACATCTCCAGCTCCGCCAGCAGTAGGATTATCTCCCATATCACTTATTATATAAGGCCTTGTGTCGCTGTTTATAGCTTGCTCTAGGCTTTCGTCTAAACTTCCAACAGGCGCAACAAATTCAAATTGATTTCTTGCTTCCCAGAAGCTGTTGGCAAGCTGTTCGGCAGATTTATTAACGGCCTCTTGATCATCACCCGTTACAACCACCACTCCGTGATTTCTTGGCTCATCTGCCCATGCATAACCGACCCATATGGCAGCATCAACAACACCCTCAACTTTTGAGGCGGGATCTACTTTAGCGTAAAGACTTTTTCCGGGCTCTATTCGAGTACTCGTTTTTTCGCCAGGTAATAGTATAGGAACTACAATTCTAGCTTTATAAAGGGGTTTTCCTTTGCCCTTTTCTAGCCGCTCAAGTAAGTTGTCGACTGCTCTTTTTTTAGACGCTAGGGCGTCTTCATGTGGGGCCATCCTATAGCAGGTTATTAGGTCGGTTTCCTTCGCTAATGTATAGGACACATTTCCATGTAGATCCATTGAGGTTGAAATTAATGTTTCAAAGCCAATAACATCTCGAATTCTTTTGATAAAATCTCCTTCTGGATCGTCAAGACCGACAACACTCATGGCACCATGAATATCAAAAAATAGTCCATCATAGGGTAAATTCTCTTCCAACATGTTTAGTGTTTTCTGCACTAAAGACTCGTAGGCTTCTCTAGTTACTATTCCCCCGGGTAGGGCATGACCTCTGAGTGTTGGAATCCATTGAGCACGATTTCTATTGATAGAATCTTTTTGTAAAAAGGGATAAAATGAAAAAACATCCTCTCCAATACGTGCTTTAAAATCTTCTTCTTTTGTAAAAGCAGGGGAGAAGGTACTCGATTCGATTGCAAGACCAGCGATGGCAATTCGCGGTTTTACTAGGTTGTTGCTACAAGAATATAGGAGGAGTAAGGAAACACAGCTAAGAATAGTTTTTTTCATTTTAATAAGTGTTTTTACGAATTGAATTTTGGTTCAATTACATAGCAATATAATAAAACAAATTTGAGTTGTTTCGGAATTATATAACCTAAATTTTAATTTTAACCTCTCTAATGAATTCCAACTTTAAATGATTTTATTTCAATCAGCCAAATTAATCGCCTTACAATATGTTTTGCTAAGAGTGAAACTGGAAGTAGATGTGGTTGAAAATTAGTTACACTTCAGGTATATTATTAGCGTCTTCAATTTTGACCGCATCAGTCATGGCAAGCCTTAGTGTGATACTAAGTTCAGCTGAACTGACATTAGGATTCATACTTCTTTATCAAAACACAAAATTTAAAGTATACCTTGAAGCTTTATCTCCATACGGGTATACAGGATTTACTAATTAGATGATGCAGGGAGTGCCTGGAGTCTTGATTTTTTCGAACTGGGCTTTTGGATCTGTTTTCGATGGTTTGGGTTTAACAGCATTATTTTCGTTTGGAATTGCTATTTATATCATACATGGTATAATTAGTACACACTAGTTGCAATATTATATGTATGGCCCTTTGGAATGGCTTTGACGTTCATTAACCTATTTAAAAATTTAGCTCTACAAGAAAAGTATTTAATAAAATAGAGGAAGTCTATTGGGCTTGACTTAGTAATAGCAAGGTGGGATATTATTTAATTATAAGACTTGAAAACCTAAAAAGACACAAGGAATATTTTAAACCTTTTTATTTTTTAGAATTAAGGTATTCTGATGGAGTACAGTGTTTTAGTATTTTGAAGACCCTATTGAAATTTTCTTGTGAGCTAAATCCAACACTTTCTGCTAGCGCCTCCATAGAATAGTTTTTTAAATAACCTTCATCTATGGATTTGACTGCATGATTTATTCTGTATGAATTAATATACATTGGAACGCTCATATCAGAATATAATTTAATACTTTTTCTAACTAATTCACTTCTTATGCCAGTTTGTGTGGTAATAGTTGCCGATGTGTATTTAGAATTAAGAAAATAATTTTTTTGTGCAAATAAAGATTCAATCTTGTGATATAAAACCTTGAGGCTTTGATCTAATTCGACTGAATTTTTGATTTGGATAATTCCATTTAATATTTTAGGTTTTATAATCAAAAACATAACGGTAAATATTCCCAATAACTTGATGAGAATAATGGCAATGGGCAACTTAATATTTAATAAAAATAATCCTAAAACAAGTAGGGCAGAAAAAGATACAATTGTAATCAATGAAAAATAATACTTCAGAAATTCAGAGATCTTTTTTTTGTTTTTGTCTGATAGAATATCACCTTTTAATATTTGAAGAGATTTATTGAAAATTAAATAGGTGAAAAGAAAAATATTGACGCAAAAAACCACAAAAAAATCGTCCTTACCAATAAAATCTAAACTATTGAATCCCATTATATTTTCTTGGATAATCATTTTATCTACAAAAGTGAATAATCTGATACCAGATGCGTTAATGCTGTAGGTTGAAATTAGGATTAAGATGGGAATAACATAAATAAATTTAAACTTTGTCTTTTCATTTTTATAAATAGACTCTAAAAATAAAAAGAAGAAAATATAAACAAAAACTCTTGATGTAGTAACAATTAAAAGAGGAGTTTTGAGGTTAAAACTTAAATATAAAGACATGTTTATTACTGTAATAATTTGAAATATAAAATGATAAGCTAGATATCTTAGTTGGTATTTGTTTTCACTTGTAATTCCATTTAAAATCCTAATAATCAGTATAGTAAATATTAAGAGCATCAAGTAGACGGGATATATTTCCATATTAAATTTAGTTAAATAGTAATTTTTTACTATTACAGTATGTAAAGTTAATCTTTTTCCAGTCTTCTAAAGATAGGCGGTGTTTTTTTTCACTTGAAATTGAGTAATATATTAATTTCTAACTGCTAATAACGGTAGGTTTAACCTTTTTTCGGTTATCTAATGATCAAATTTGTAATTCTATTTTTAGCAACTCCAAATATACGTCTGATGAAAGCTTTCCAGAACAATGCAGATTATGTCGTGGCTTCCAAAATTAATATTGCATTGATTTTGATTGTGTTCTTCTTTTGTGGATTTTCCTCATTCGCTCAAAATGATAATAATTTAAATATTGTTGAAGTTGATGGTGTTGTCTCATGTCCCTCGGGCACAACAGATATTGGAGACTCGCGGCTTTTCGGGACTAAAAGGATTTATGTAGTTGGAGATACTGAATTAGATGACGTTGTCAGTGGTGGAAGTTTCTCTGTGGGGGCTTCAACATTTACTCCCGCCGATTTAAGTTGTGTTTGTATCACACGGTTAACAAATCTGAATAATCTTTTTTTATCTAATGCTTCATTTAACGATGACATTGGAAACTGGGACACTTCAAATGTTACTGCAATGGGTGCAATGTTTAGGGATGCGAGTTCCTTTAATCAAGACATAAGTAAATGGGATGTGAGCAATGTTATAAACATGGTTGGTATTTTTAGAGGGGCACAAGCTTTTAATAATGGTGGTCAAGACCTAAACGATTGGGATACTTCAAATGTTACCTCTATTGAATACGCTTTTAATGGCGCAAAGGTCTTTAATAATGGGGCAACAGCAGGAGTATCAACAACTTTGAGTTGGGATGTGGGCAATGTAGATCAAATGCAATACACATTTAAAAGTGCGGATGCTTTTAATGCAAATTTAAGTAGTTGGGATACTGGTAAAGTTTTTAGAATGGATAATATGTTTACCAATGCAGATCTTTTTAATAATGGGGCATCTCAAGGAGTATCAACCACATTGAATTGGGATACTAGTAGTGTTGTAAATATGTCTAATATGTTTTATGAGGCAGATAACTTTAATGCAAATATTAGCAATTGGGATGTGGGCAATGTTAGAGAAATGAACTCAATGTTTAGAGAGGCTAGATTTTTTAATAATGGGGAAACTTCTGGAGTATCAACAACTTTGAGTTGGGATACTAGCAGTGTTATAGATATGGCATATATGTTTGCTCTGGCAGATAATTTTAATGCAATTATTAGCAATTGGGATACTAGTCTTGTTACTGAAATGAATAATATGTTTTGGAAAGCATATGTTTTTAATAATGGTGCATCTTCCGGGGTATCAACAACTTTGAGTTGGAATACCAGCAGTGTTACTAATATGATGAGCACATTTAATAGAGCTACTGCTTTTAATGGATATTTGAGTGGTTGGGATACTAGTAATGTTACTAGAATGGATAATATGTTTGATAACAACTCCGTTTTTAACAATGGGGCATCTGCAGGAGCATCATCTACAATCTTGAGTTGGGATACTAGTAAGGTTACTAATTTCAATAATATGTTTGCGAATGCTGATGCTTTTAATGCAGATATAAGCAGTTGGGACACGAGTAGTCTCCTTCAAACATATAGGATGTTTAAAGGCGCAGATGTTTTTAATAGTGATATAGGTGGATGGAATGTGAGCATTGTCAATAATATGGAGGAAATGTTTCAAAATGCATCAGCCTTTAATCAAGATTTAACTTGTTGGGATGTGGATCCTGCTCCCATTTATGATGATTTCAGTACTGGCTCCCCTTTAATTTCAGATTTTGTTCCTCGATGGAATGACCCTAATACCCCATCCATTAGTTATACAGCTTCAACAGCTGAACAAGATGACTCCCCATTAACTCCAACTATTGTTAGTCTACGCGGGACTTTTACCGCTTCAATTAAGGGAGGACTTGTTCATAGAGTGAATCAATGGGGTTCTGGTAATGCAGATTTTTTAAGTATTGATGCAATTACAGGTGTGATTGACCCATCGAACTCTCTTGCTGGAACATATGATATCACATATACAAATTGCTTCTCTAGTTTCACAACCTCAATTACAATTCGCTCTGTAAATGATCCAGGGTATCAACTAAGCTATGCATCTAGTCCAGTTTGTATATCCGCTGGTGGAACGCTTACCCCAACAATAATTCCCACAAACTCGCATGCTTCAGTTCCTAGCATGTACATAGATCCTGGAAATCCAGCTAGTTATTCTAATGTAGGAACTGCTGCAAATTTTCAAACCATAGTGAATTTAACTACTAACACACAATTTACTCATTGGGAGCCAAAAGTGGATGATGGTGATCTTTATGACTGGCAAAATGGTGCTGTAGATAATTCGGATTTACGACCTGACTTTGAAATATATAATAACGGCGATGGAATAGTTCACAACCCAGGATATTCATGGGAATTACTTAATGGAGCAACTGAAGGTAATTCTATTCATAAAAAAACTGGTCGGGGTTGGCCAATAAATTCATCTTCCGTTTCCATGTGGGTAAAGGAATCTGATTGGTCTGATTATACTAATGTCTTTAAAATGGAATCCGGAGATCATAGTGACAAAGATCTCTTTTACTCAACGGGTGGAGTATGGAAAAGAAAACTTAATACCCTTTTAAATCCTTCAGTTATTTATAACCTAGGGAATAATACACTGACTAACAATGAGTGGCATCACATAGTAGCAACAAGAGATGTAGATGGAGGTCCTGGTACTGGAAGTAATACAGGAATTATTAAACTTTATGTTGATGGAGTTTTAACTAGTACCGTTACAGGAACACAAAATGGACGTATGGACCCCACTATTCAATGGCAAACAGAATTTGGAAGAGGGGGTGGTAATACGGGTAAATTTGTAGGAGAGTATGGACCGATTAGAATTTTTCATGTTGAATTAACTCAATCTGAAGTTGAATACGAATATGATATGTTTGCCCTTCGATACAAACCTGATTCCTTTACTGCATCCCCGGCAAATGCTTCCAGTCCCATTGGTGGACTTGATATTGATCTAAATACAGGAATAATTGATGTTTCAGCTTCCGTTTCTGGAACATATGAAATTACCGCCTCTTGGACAGAACCCATAAGTGGTAAAGTTCACACTTCTTCTAATACAATTACAATTGTAGGCTCTGATCCTAGTTTTAGTTATCCTTCTTCAACAATTGCTCAAGATGACGGGTTAATAACTCCTGCTCCTATGAATTCTGGTGGAACTTATACCACTACAATAACTTCAGGACTTTTTCACAGAAATAATCAATGGGGTCCTGGTAAAGCAGATTTTTTAGATATTGATTCAACTACAGGTGTTATTAATCCATTAAACTCTCTAGCTGGAGTTTATAACATAACATATACAATTGGCTGCGAAAGCGCTACAACCTCAATTACAATTCGCTCTGTAAATGATCCAGGGTATCAACTAAGCTATGCACCTAGTCCAGTTTGTATAGCCGATGGCGGAACGCTGCCTCCTATAATAATACCCACAAACTCGCATGCTACAGTTCCTCGTGTATATATAGATCCCGGAAATCTAATAAGTTATCCTAATATAGGGAATACTCCAGATAATCAAACTATTGTGAATTTAACTAATAACTCAGGCTTTAATCATTGGGAAGATGGTGTTGTTGCGGATAACTCGAATAATCACCCAAACTATGAAATAAGATCTGATAATAATGGAATAATTCACAATCCCGGATATTCATGGGAATTACTAAGTGGAGCCACCAATAATAATTTTATTATAGGTGGAGGGGGAACACATTGGCCAGTAAATTCATCTTCAGTTTCTATGTGGGTAAAGGTGTCCAATTGGTCTAATAGTGCATATTTGTTTGACTACACTAGTAGTGATGGGGCCAATGATTATGGCTTAAATTTTCTTGTTAACCTAAGTGACGGAAATTGGAAATATAGGCTTTATGCAGATACTAACAGCCAAACGACTGATGCAAATACTCTGACAATCAACAATCAGTGGCATAACATAGTATTTACAAGAGATGAGTCGGGAAATCCTGGAGGAGGAGGTATTGTAAAACTATATGTTGATGGAGTTTTATCTTTTGCTAATTACCCAACCCCAACTGGAGCTTTGGCCAGTCCAGGTAATGTGATTTTTGGAAGAAATCAATTTTTGGCAGGCGCTGTAGATGGTGTTGCAAGGCTTGAAGGAGAATTTGGTCCAATTAGGATTTTTGCACATGAATTAACACAATCTGAAGTTGAACATGAATATGACATGTTTGCCCTTCGATACAAACCTGATTCGTTTACAGCAACCCCTGCAAATTCTTCCAGTCCCGTTGGTGGACTTGATATTGATCTAAATACAGGAATAATTGATGTTTCAAATTCTGTTTCCGGAACATATGAAATTACCGCTTCATGGACAGAACCCACAAGTGGAAAAGTTCACACTTCTTCCAATACAATTACCATTGAAGATCCAGATGCTGGGTTTAGTTATCCTCTAAATAATTATTGTCAGTCTACTCTTTCAGAAATTACTCCCGCAATAACAGGAGATTCAGGAGGTATTTTCAGTGCTTCTCCGGTTGGTTTGGCGATTAATTCTACGACTGGTGTAATTTCTCCAACCGCATCTTCTGTAAACACATATACTGTTGAATATGCCATCTTTGGCGCATGCTCTATAACATCTACTTTTACCATAGCAATTACAGGTTTTTTAGCAGATGCGAGTTTCAACTACCCTAGTACTTATTACTGTCAGGGCAGTTCCGATTATATAAGTCCAATAGTTACCAATCCTGGAGGTTTATTTACATCAACTCCCCCCGGAGGTCTGAGTATGGATGGAACAGGTAGAATAAACATTGACTCCTCATCAGCTGGAACTTATATTATAGAATATAGTACAGCAGGAGACTGTTCTTCAACTTCAACTCGATCTATTCAAATAGATGCTCCAGATGCGCCCACACTTGAATATTCCAGTTATATAGGTTGTGAAAATGCAAACCCTTCTTTTAATTTTAATCCAACATTAAATATAGCAGGAGGGAATTTTACCTCTTCCCCATCAGGATTAAATTTGAATTCAACTAGCGGAATTATAACTCCCTTTGGTTCTAGTACTGGAACCTATACAATTGTTTATACAACTCCAGGATCATGCCCAGGCGCAACAAGTGTTTTGTTTGAGGTTTACCCTGAAGATGACCCAACGTTTAATTACACTCAAAATTCTTTTTGTGAAAGTTTCTCTGGCACAATTACTCCTACTATAAATACAATTGGTGGAACTTTTAGTTCCAGTCCAGCTGGGCTAAATTTTGATACATCTAACGGAGTAATAAATCCAGCGATGTCTAGTATAGGAACATATACTCTCGAGTACACCACTGCAGCTTTATGCTCATCTGTTTCATCAACTATTATTATTATTAATAATGAGGATGATTCTACTTTTACTTATTCTGATAATATTTATTGTCAAACCAACTCTAGCTCTGTAACACCAACTTCAGCTGTTTCAGGTGGGATTTTTACATCTAGTCCACCAGGTCTAACTATAAATGCTACAACAGGTGCAATTTCACCTTCCATTTCAACAGTTGGAACCTATACAATCGAATTCACATCAGATGGTATTTGCTCAACTACTTCTTCATTATCGATGGAGATAAAAGCGCCCGATGATGCCACATTTTCATACCCTATTAATTTTTATTGTAAGTCTACCACAGAAGTAGTGCCACCAACATTAAATCATATAGGAGGGACATTCAGTGTTAGTCCCACAGGATTGGATTTAAATGTGTCTACTGGTGAAGTTTCACCTACTAGTTCTGATGTTGGAACTTATACCATTGAATATACTACCTCAGGCATTTGTTCCTCAACATCTACGTTTACATTGATTATTAAGCCAGTAGATAACCCTATTTTTACCTATCCTGCTAGTATATATTGTCAAGGAACCACAGAAAAGGTAACGCCAACCCTTTCTTTATTTGGTGGAACATTTACATCCAGTCCCTCAGGGTTAGATATTGATCCTCTTACGGGAGAAATTGACACTAATTCATCTGCTGTTTCAACCTACACAATAGAATATACTTCAGTAGGTGTTTGTGCAGGAACAGCATCTTTTACGTTAGTAATTAATGATTTTAAAAACGATCCAGGTTTCAGCTATCCAGTTTTATCATACTGCATTAGCGATCTATCAACTGTTACACCAACAATAGAGACTCCTGGAGGAATATTCACCGTAAGTCCATTGGGTCTTAACATAGATTTAATCACAGGAAATATAATTCCTAGTTTATCACCGGTTGGTAGTTATACAATTGGATACACTACAGCTGGCAATTGCCAAGACACATCCTCATTAACAATTGAAATAAAGGCCATTGACAACTCCAATTTCAGTTATAGTTCAAATCTATTCTGTACAGAAAATTCTTCTTTAGCCTCACCAACTGTTATAACTTTAGGCGGAACATTTACATCCAGTCCATCAGGGCTTTCAATTGATCAAATAACAGGAATTATTAATCCAACTAATTCAGTTCCTAGCATTTATAATATTACATACACAACTCCTGAAACTATACCCTATCCTTTTGTTACACTTGGATGTGTGAGTAGTACAACTATTTCTATAACCATATCCTCTCTCAACACGAGTAGTTTTGATTACAGATATGCTCTTGGGACTGAGTTTTGTCCTAATGACACTGATATTAGACCTTCTATTAGTGGTTCTGTTTCAGGAACATTCTATAGTTTGCCAGCAGGGCTAGACATAAATCCAACAACCGGAAAAATTAGTTTTCAAAATTCAACACACGGGACATATAACATCTTGTATGAAGTACCATCCCTTTGCGGAAATTCTACTTCTTCATCTACTATTATACTTAAAGAAGATTGTACCCCTCCTTGTGATGTAGATGGTGATGGTGTTTGTTGTGCAAGTGAAATATTATATGGGACAAGCTGTTCAGATCCATGTGATTATTTTTTCCCAGGCACAT